>JGI26254J51713_1001029_pt1 | contig 10483 bp, 12 predicted proteins | sample SaaInlV_120m_DNA_3_FD_51713 | JGI IMG/M metagenome (IMG submission 51713)
AATGTGCTTGATCAAATGATCGTAGCGAGTATTGAATTCGCAGTGTTGCATTTAGATGTGTCATTGGTTATGGTGATGGGGCACTCGCAATGCGGCGCCGTGCAGGCGACGTGTAATCATGATCAACTGGAAGGGCATTTGCCCAGCTTAACGTTTGCACTTAATCCAGCCTTTAATCAGGCGAAAGATTTGCCGGGTGATTTGGCGGAGAACGTTGCTTTAGCAAACGTTGGTTTGGTGGTGGAAGAGCTTAAGCAAACGGGTGCACATTTTCCAGAAATGGTGAAAGAAGGCAAGCTTACAATTGTTCCGGCTTATTATGATATGGACACTGGTAAGGTTGACTTGTTAGGAACATGACTTTAGAAATCACACAAGAATTATCCAGTAGTTTGTATTGGATTTCATTAGTAGCTGTAGTGGTTTCATCGGCTTCTGGCGTACTTAAATCTGGTTTTAGACAGTTTGATTTATTTGGTGTTATTATTATTGCCATTACAACTGGATTGGGTGGTGGGTCGCTTAGAGATATGTTGTTGGATATTGATGTATTCTGGATAAAAGACCAAGTATTTTTTATTGCTTCTCTAGTAAGTGCCGTGATTATTTTTGTGGGTGCTAGGTTAATCTCAATTTCACCGAAATTTTTCTTAATTCCTGATGCGGCAGGATTGGCAGCATTTAGTGTTGCAGGCACTTTAGTGGCATTGGTGGCAGGCGCACCGTGGTTAGTGGCCAGTTTTATGGGCGTAATTACCGGTACTATGGGCGGTATTTTTAGAGATTTATTGTGCAATGAAACCCCAATCGTATTCAAAAGCCCTCTCTATGCTACGGCAGCTTGGTTAGGCTCTTTAGGGTTTATTGCTCTATTGAATAATGGCGTAAGTGTTACCGTATCGGTAATTTCTGCCGGACTGGGTATTTTTATCGTCAGGTTAGTGGCAATCCGTCTGGATTTAGGATTGCCAAAGTTTCAGCTGAAAGAGTAATGTTTAAATATCTAACTCTTCAATTTCTAATAACATTTTTCCAATGTGCTTACCAATCTGGCCTTCAAAACCGTGCCAATCAGCGTATTCACTCAGTTGTTTAATAGCCGTTGGTTTGATTTCATAATCGGCTAAATCTTCTTCATAGCCTTTTTTAACTTCGTCCTGCACAATTAATAGGTAATTTAAGAAGGGTTTAACTGCATTTTCAGCATTACCCGATGGGCCATGACCTGGGACGTAATGATTAAGACCTAAGTCAATGGCGTATTCTAAGGCCTTGATATTGCCATGCATATCAGAGGTGCCATCGAATCGACCAAAGCGATGCATAAGGTCGTTGTCACCCAAGAAGAGTGTTTTACTGCCTATATGTTCAATCATGATGTCAGTGTTGGTATGAGCAACACCGGTAATATCGTTATGAATTTTGAAAGTCTCGCCTGCAACCGTAATTTCTTGTAGGTGCGAAGTTGCATCCGTAGGATAAACTGCAATTGTTCCGTGCGATAATCCTTCTGTTGAGCTGTCCATAATACCTACCCAGCTATCACCTGCGCCATCTTTGGCTTGAGCGATCATTTGCGGATGAGCGTAAATTTTGGCATCAGGGTATTGCTCCATAATTGCCTGGTTACCGAGCCAATGATCACCATGGACGTGCGTGTTAAAAGCAGCTACGACCGGTTTGTCGGTAATTTTTTTAATCTCTTCAATGACTTTTTGACCGACTTGGTAAGTGCCACCTGGGTCAATGACAATCACCCCGTTAGCACCAATCACCATGCCAGGGTTGTTCATAAAACCATGGTTTTTTTTGTTGGGCTCATCCAATGGGCCGTGCATGACATATGTATTATCTGCAATGGGTTCAAATTTGTAATCGCCTAAACCGTCGATTACCCAAGCATTGGCTAATGTTGAAAATGCAATGCGAATAGTAGTGTTAGTTTTTTCATAAATCTCCCCTTATCTATACTGAATAGATTATTGTACCTAATGTTATAATCTTGAACATGCGTAAAAAACCTATACTGTCCAATATAAAAAACATAGCTACGACTCGATTTTTTAATATTCAATCGATGGATGTTGAATTTTCCAACGGTGAAAAGCGCCAGTATGAGCGCTTAAAGCCACCTGGAGAAGGCGCGGTATTGGTGATTCCAATGCTGGATGATGATACGGTACTGATGATTTACGAATACTCTGGCGGTACTGACCGGTATGAATTGGCACTAACCAAGGGGAAAATCGATAAAGGAGAGTCACCTATTGACGCTGCTAATCGTGAGTTGATTGAAGAAATTGGTTATGGCGCAAAAGATCTTAAACTCATTAAAACTATGACATTAGCACCTGGCTATCAGTCTAATTTCACGCACATTGTATTGGCACAAAATCTTTATGAGGCTAGTGCCGAGGGCGATGAGCCTGAGCCATTAGAAGTGGTGGAGTATAAGTTGAGTGATTTAGAACAATTGGTTTATAACAAAGACCTAACTGAAGCCAGAACCATTGCATCACTTTACATGGCTAAGGAAATTATTAGAAAACAAAACGTGTGATTGATATTCCTCAAGCGTTTATTCTTAACTCAAAAGACACTCCTTTCCCTGATGTTAATTTGGCTCTCGAAGAGCCCAACGGTTTAATTGCAATTGGCGGTGAGCTATCCACTGAGCGTTTATTAAATGCTTATCAACAAGGTATTTTCCCTTGGTATAGCGAAGGGGAGCCGGTGCTTTGGTACAGCCCAAATCCTAGAATGGTTATCACTAAAGACAAGCTACACATCTCAAAGAGCTTGGCCAAATTATTGAACAGTGGACGGTTTGAAGTACGCACTGATACTAATTTTGAGCAAGTGATCCGTCAATGTAAGACAATCAAACGCAAAGATCAGAGCAGCACCTGGATTGATGATGATATGGTGGTTGCTTATACAAAGCTACATCATCAAGGCCATGCACATTCAATCGAAGTCTATGAGCAAGACCAGCTGATTGGCGGGCTATATGGTGTGGCAATTGGCAAGGTATTTTTTGGCGAGTCGATGTTTTCTTGCAAGAGTAATGCATCAAAAGTGGCATTCGTTTATTTATTGCAAAAGACCGACTATCAGCTGGTTGATTGCCAAGTTGAAAACTCGCATTTAAAGAGCTTAGGTGCTTTTAATATTGAGCGTTCTGCGTTTATGCTTAAACTTAAAGAATTACTGTAAAATGCAATCTGTTTATATTAAATAAGTGAGTAAAAACATGGGAAAAATCGTTAAATTAGCAACATTAGCATTGGTTATTATTGGTTTGTCAGCTTGCGGCAGGATGGGCGAGTTAGAGCCGGTTAAAGCTGAAAAAGTAACCTTGTCTCCAGCACCAGCTGAACCTGTGTTTGACATCATGCCGCACAGTTCAAAATAATATTGAGTAATTTTTCTTACCAAAATCAGACGTTACATGCTGAATCTGTAGCTATTACAGAGCTGGTGGCGACTTATGATTCCCCGTTGTACATCTATTCAAAAGCGGAAATTGAAACAAACTGGCATACGTTTAACGATGCCTTTGGTGATCATCCGCACTTAGTTTGCTTTGCTGTAAAAGCCAATTCTAATTTGGCAGTGCTTAACGTATTGGCAAAAATAGGCTCTGGGTTTGACGTTGTATCGCGAGGCGAATTAGAGCGAGTGCTAGCAGCCGGCGGTAAGGCGGATCGTTGCGTATTTTCAGGCGTGGCTAAAACCATTGATGAAATTGAACGCGCACTTGAAGTTGGTATTCGTTGCTTTAACGTTGAATCAAGCAGTGAACTTGATCGCATTGAACAAGTAGCAAGTAGACTTAATGTACAAGCTCCTGTTTCTATTCGTGTGAATCCCGATGTGGATGCAAAAACACACCCTTATATTTCCACTGGACTGAAAGAAAATAAATTTGGCGTTGATATTGACGATGCTGTTAACCTGTACCAAAAAGCGAATGATTCTGAGCATTTAAACGTTCAAGGTTTAGATTGCCATATTGGCTCTCAAATTACTGATGTGTCGCCTTTTTTAGATGCGCTCGACAAGGTGCTGGCTTTAGTTTCTCAACTTCAATCAAAAGGCATTGAGATTGCACATCTGGATTTAGGTGGTGGTATTGGCATTAAATACGATGATGAGCAGACCATCGACATTGCAACTTATGTAAGCTCTGTGCTGGACAAGGTGGGCGATCTGGAAATTATCCTAGAACCAGGTAGAGCCATTGTGGGTAACGCTGGTGTTTTTGTGACTAAAGTTGAATTTTTAAAACAAAATTCTGAACATTCATTTGCCATTATTGATGGAGCAATGAACGATTTATTGCGCCCGGCGTTTTACAATGCATATCATCAAGTACTGCCTGTTAATGAAAACACCAAAGGTGTTGACGCAAGCTGGGATTTGGTGGGACCTATTTGCGAGACGGGTGATTTTTTGGCTAAAAACAGAAAACTTTCGCTGTCTGAAGGTGATTTTTTGGCTTTCATGTCAGCCGGTGCTTATGGGTTTACCATGAGTTCTAATTACAATTCTCGCCCTAGAGTGGCTGAGGTGATGGTGTCAAACGACACGCACACGTTGGTGCGCGAGCGNGAGACNNTTCAAGATTTATTTAACAAAGAATACATTATTAATGATTAAACTTACTAACAACCAAAANAAATTTCTTAGATCAAAAGGCCATGCNCTTAAACCAGTGGTGATGGTGGGTCAACACGGCTTGAGTGAATCGGTATTAGCAGAATTAGAATCAAGCATGAACAAACATGAGTTGCTAAAAATTAAAATTCGAACTGAAGATAAAGATGAAAAACAAAAAATGATTGATAAAATTATTGAGTTTTCACAATCTCATTTAGTGCAAGTAATTGGAAACGTGATGGTTATTTACAGAGCGTTTGATGAGGATCCACAAATTATTTTACCGCGTAAATAATAAAGTAAGTACCAATGAAAATCGCAATCAGCGCGGCAGAAACCTCAGGTGATTTACTTGGTTCTAAACTGGTTGCATCCTTAAAAAAACAAGATCCAACGCTAGTGATTGAAGGGCTGGCTGGCGAGAAGATGTTGGATGCCGGGTGCAAGCAATTGTGGGACAAAAGCTAGTGAATGTAATGGGCTTTAGCGAGGTTTTAAAAAAACTTCCTTCACTCATGCGATTGCGAAAAACCATTATTGACCACTTTTCCAATGCACAGCCTGATGTGTTCATTGGGGTTGATGCACCGGATTTTAATTTTGTTATTGAGAAAAAACTCAAAGACAAAGGCATTAAGACTGTGCATTTTATTTCTCCTTCTGTCTGGGCATGGCGTCAGAGCCGAATTAAAAAAATCAAACAATCCACTGATTTAGTACTTTGTGTCTTTCCATTTGAGGTTGATTTTTATAAAAAAAATCAACAAAGGGCTTTGTTTGTGGGTCATCCATTGGCTGAAAGTTTAACGCCTAGAAAGAATCATGCAGCGGGTAAAAGTGTTTTGTTGATGCCCGGTTCTCGTGAAGGAGAAGTTAAAAAATTATTGCCAGAAATGCTATCGGCTGTAAGGTTGATGGCCGAGCAAGATGACGAACTTATTTTTCATTTAGCTTTGGCTAACAATGCTTTGCTTGAGTGGGCAAAGCAGCAAGTACAAGGCGTGAGCATTGGTATTTCTGTGGGTGATGCGCATCAACGCATGGAGCAAGCGGATCTAGTTGTGGTGGCATCAGGTACGGCCACGTTGGAGGTAGCGCTTGTCGGTGTGCCAATGGTGGTTGTTTATAAATTATCAAGTTTTAGTTATTTCATTGCCTCTCGTTTGGTTAAGAGTAAATACGTATCACTGCCTAATGTGATTGCTGGAAAGCTATTGGTGCCAGAGTTGATACAAGAGGATGCCAACGGCAAGAACATTGCTCAACACGCCATGCAAATTATTTCAAGTGACAATCAGCCTTTGATTAGGAATTTAATACCATTCATACACAGTTAAAACACAATGCTGCAGATGAATCTGCACACGCTATTATTGAATTCATGAATGAATAGTCAAATCTCTCAAATTATTGAATTGGCATTAGCTGAAGACATTGGTGCCGGTGATGTGTCTGCCAGTTTGCTGACGAATGAAGTTGTGAATGCCAAAATTATTTCCAGAGAAAGTGCAATTGTTTGCGGCGTTGAATACGCTCAACACGCTTTTTCAACAATCGACGATTCGGTCGATGTTGTTTGGAAAGTTAATGATGGTGATGAGGTGTCTGAGAACCAAACATTGTGCTTGTTAAAAGGTCAATCGCGTTCGATCGTTACTGCTGAGCGAGTAGCGCTTAATTTTTTGCAAACACTCAGTGCTACGGCAACACAAACTCGTTTTTTGGTGGATAAAATTGCCCATACTAAGGCACAATTATTAGACACTAGAAAAACCATTCCTGGGTTACGTTGGGCACAAAAACAGGCGGTTAAATGCGGTGGCGGTGTTAATCATCGCATGGGGCTTTATGATTGTGTCATGATTAAAGAGAACCACATTTTGGCAATGTGCTCTATCGGCTCAGCCATTGATATGGCAAAGAATCGTTACCCAAAATTACCATTGATTGTTGAAGTGGAAGATCTGAACCAGTTAAACGAAGTACTATTGCACGATGGAATCACAAGAATTTTGTGCGATAATTTTTCGATTGATATGCTTATTAGTGCCGTTAAAACAACAAAAAATAAAACTCCTCTTGAGGCCAGTGGCAACATTGATGAGCACAATATTGCCAAAATTGCACAAACGGGCGTTGATTACATTTCAACCGGTAGTATTACTAAGAACATTCGCGCGGTTGATTTTTCCCTAAGGATTATTGAGTAGAACCTGAAGCGAAAAATATCGGGCTGAGTAAATCATCTTTGGTATTGTAGCGCAGTGGTTTATTGTCCTCGCCCAGTACTTGTCCACCTGCACTTTGTAAAATACAAACACCAGCGGCGGTATCCCATTCTGAGCAGGGTCCAAATCTTGGGTAGTAGTCGTAATCCCCTTGTGCGATTAAACAGAATTTTAAAGCGCTACCCATCTGACTTAATTCGTAATTTTTCTGATCCTTTAAATGTTCTTTTAAGCGCTCGTTGTGAGAAGAATGATGCCCAACAATTACTCTGAGTGGATTGTTGGTTTTAGCAGTTTTTAGAATTTTCTTAACGTTGTTTTGGAGTTGAAAAGCGTCACCATCTTTTGAGGCATAATAGTGTGTTTTATCCAGTGGTGCGTAAATCATGCCAAATATTGGTGTGTGTTGTTTAATGTAGGCAATGCAAATGCAAAACTCACCGGTGTGTTCTAGAAAATCACGCGTGCCATCAAGTGGGTCAATTAGCCAATATTCTTGCCATTTTGAGCGTTCATCGAACGATATGGCATCGGACTCTTCTGAGAGAATTGGTACATCAGGTATGAGTTGGCTTAATCCATCGACAATAAGGTTGTGAGCCGTTTGGTCGGCAATTGTTAATGGTGTTTGATTGGATTTAATTTCAACGCTCATGTCACTTTTGTAATAAGACATGATGCGTTCACCAACTTCGGTGGTGAGTTTAATCAGCGCTGGGGTAAGTGAATCAAACATATAAAACCATCATACCGTTTTTCTTTCAATAGGTAGTACGGTAAATTACACGTATTTTTTATTCCTAGTAAACGGGTCTGTGGGGTAGTGTCATAAGTATTTTTTTTCTTCCTAGGGGACTGCTATATATCGTTAGCATAAGGAAGATTTGCAAATTACAAGTATTTTTCCTTTCTAGTAGGCGGGCGCAGGAATGAGAAAAGGAGTATAGATGCAACTATATGACTGAACGAAAGACAAGCGCAACGACCTAGAAAGGCAAAAANCGCAGTAATTTTAAGATGGTGGGCCTACTTGGACTTGAACCAAGGACCAATCGATTATGAGTCGATTGCTCTAACCAACTGAGCTATAGGCCCTAAAGGGTTTACTCTAAGAAGCTTTGCAGTTTGTGTGCACGCGATGGGTGTCTGAGTTTACGCAGTGCTTTAGCCTCGATTTGGCGAATGCGTTCACGCGTCACGTCAAATTGACGACCCACTTCTTCAAGCGTGTGGTCAGTATTCATGTCAATTCCAAAACGCATTTTTAACACTTTGGCCTCTCTTGGAGAAAGGTTGGCTAATAGTTCGCCGGTGGTTTCTTTTAAGCTTTCTCTGGTGGTTATTTCCACCGGTGAAGACAGATTAGTGTCCTCGATAAAGTCACCGATATTAGAGTCTTCATCATCACCCACTGGAGTTTCCATAGACAATGGTTCTTTGGCGATCTTTAAAATTTTGTTAATTTTGTATTCTGGCAATTCCATCTCTACAGCCAACTCTTCAGGCGTAGCTTCACGACCAAATTTTTGTAATAATTGACGACGCACACGGTTGAGTTTGTTAATGGTTTCAATCATGTGAACTGGGATACGAATGGTACGTGCTTGATCGGCAATTGAACGAGTAATGGCCTGACGAATCCACCAAGTAGCGTAGGTTGAAAATTTATAACCACGACGGTATTCAAACTTATCCACCGCTTTCATTAAACCAACATTGCCTTCTTGTATAAGGTCTAAGAATTGTAAGCCACGATTGGCGTATTTTTTAGCAATCGANATTACCAAACGTAAGTTCGCCTCAATCATTTGAGATTTGGCTTTTTTAGCACGACGATCGCCACGACGATATAATTTATTTAAAGCTTTTAGCTCTGGNACNGTGAGTTGCATTTCTTCTTCAAATTCAAGAAGATTTTTTTGTGCATAGTAGATTTCATCTTTACTAACTTTTAATGCTTCGGCAACTTTTTTATCTAATTTAGCACCTTTAAGCCAATCAAAATTNGTTTCATTATCATTAAATAATTTAAAGAATTGCTCTCTTTCCATGCCAGCGTATAGGCAAGCACTTTGAATAGTTTTTTCTTGTTTTTTAACCAAGGCAACTCGATCACAAATTACCTCCATCATTGTACTGACTAATTTTGGCGCTAGTCGAAGGTCAGACAGTCCTTCGGACAGTTGCTGACGTGCAGCGATGGTTTTTTTATCACGAAAACCGTGTTTCTCGTTGGTTTTTTGGTAAGCCTCAGAACATTTTAATACGGTTTCAAAGCGTCCATACACTTGACCTTCGTCGGGGCCTGTGTATTCCATTTCTTCCATTTCTTCGTATTCTTCATCATCATCAAATTCACCCGCATCAAACGCGGCTTTTTTCTTTGCAAAATCTTCAGCATCNCCTTGATAGCCAATAATCACATCAGTCATCTTACATTTTCCTTCTTCTAGGCGAGTATGCGCCTTAAAGAAAAATCCGGTGATGGCAGGATATAAAGTAATGCTTTTCATGATTTCAAACACACCTGCTTCAATTTCTTTGGCAATGCGAATTTCATCCGATTGCTCTAGAAGATCAACCACACCCATTTCACGCATGTACATCCTGACTGGGTCGGTGGTTCTTCCAAATTCTGAATCAAGAGCTGCCAGGGCTGCAACAGCCGCTTCAGCTGAAGTGGATTGTGCTTTAGCACCAGATTCAACTACTAAAGTATCTGCGTCTGGAACAGTGTCAGAAACCGCAATGTCTAATTCTTCTAGAATGGTAACAATCGGTTCGACTTGTTCTTGGGTAAGTAAATCTTCCGGCAAAATGTCGTTGATTTCAGCATAGGTCAAGTAACCTTGTTCCTTGCCAATCATGATTAATTTTTGCAGTGCTTGCTTGTGTGCTTTAGTGGTAGTTTTCATGCGATGCAGTTTGATGAACCAAAGAAAGGATTATACATAATTTTTTATCTAAAAATCATAGCCTTGAATAGTTGTTCGACGGCTACTTAGCGTCTGTAAAGATGGTGCTGATGGATTCTTCTTCGCTGATGCGCTTAATTACTTCCGCCAAGGTTGGCGCAATGGACAATTGTCTGATTCTTGAGCATTGTACTGCATTGTTAGAAAGTGGAATAGTGTTGGTGGTAACCAGTTCATCCAATTCTGAATTTTCAATGTTGCTAATGGCATCGCCAGAAAGTACAGCGTGAGTTGCGTAAGCTACTACTTTTTTAGCGCCTTTTTCTTTTAAGATAGCAGCCGCTTGGCAAAGTGTGCCAGCTGTGTCAACCATGTCGTCAATGATGATACAAGTACGACCATCCACATCACCAATCACGTTCATGATTTTAACCATGTTAGGGGCAGGTCGGCGTTTATCAATGATCGCAAGATCAGCATCATTGATTCGTTTTGCGGCAGCGCGTGCACGTATCACACCACCTACATCAGGTGATACAACAATAACGTCTTTGTAATTTTTAGATAAAATATCCGCGACTAATACTGGTTGAGCGTAAATATTATCAATCGGAATATTGAAAAATCCTTGAATTTGATCAGCGTGCAAATCCACCGTTAGAATTCGATCAACGCCAG
>JGI26254J51713_1001032_pt1 | contig 10457 bp, 14 predicted proteins | sample SaaInlV_120m_DNA_3_FD_51713 | JGI IMG/M metagenome (IMG submission 51713)
CAGTTTGATTTGAGTGAGACATCTATGGGGAGTGCAATTAATTATTTAGTTGAACAGGATAGTTGTATTATAACTTTATGGAACAACAATCCAATTTCAGTAAGCCCACCTAATCATGTTGTTTTAGAGGTGATTGACACTGATCCGGGTCTAAAGGGAGATACAGCAGGAACAGGCGGAAAGCCTGCGACACTTAATACAGGGGTCGTTGTCCAGGTACCTTTGTTTGTGAGTATTGGAGACAAGGTGAAAGTGGATACTCGAACTAACGAGTACACAGGTCGCGCTTAATTCAATTTATTTAACTATGTCTGAAATTAAGACAAACCTAGTAAANTATCAAAACTTTATTCGTCTCATAAGAGAATTCTTTTATTCACGCAAAATTGTTGAAGTTAAAACTCCTTCACTATTATCAACACCAACAAGTGATGTCTATATTGATAGTATTGGTGTGGAAGTTAATGATGGAATTCAGAAAGCAAATAAGCGCTATTTACATACATCACCAGAAATAGAAATGAAACGACTTCTACTTAAAGGTAGCGGTGATATTTTTCAAATTTCTCAAGTTTATAGAGATAATGAGCAAGGCAGTCTTAACTCAAATGAATTTTCTATGTTGGAGTTCTATCGACTTGGGTTCGGGATGCATCAATTAATTGATGAGGTAATAGAGTTATTAATTGCACTTGGACATTCAACAGATGTAGAGAAAGTTTCATATAGCGATGCATTTATTCAAAATAGTGGAATAGACATTTTGAATACAGATTTTGATGACTTAAAANCAATTGCTAAATCTCACGGATTGAACTCAGATTTTCATTGGATTGAGGACTTACAAACACTCCTTTTTGTTCACCTAATTGAACCAAAAATAGCTCAAATTCCTATTTGTATTATTTATGATTACCCTAAAGAGCAGTCAGCTTTAGCTCAAATTAATGGACCCGTTGCCCACCGTTTTGAGTTATATATTAACGGTGTGGAGATCGCTAATGGTTACCAAGAGTTGCAGAGNGAAGAGGATTATCGATTTCGATTTAATAATGAATTAATTAAAAGAAAAAAACTCTTAAAAACTACTCCATTAATAGATAAACAATTTTTAAATGAACTTAAAGATGGAGGATTGCCTTATTGTTCAGGTGTTGCAATTGGATTAGAAAGATTGTTTTCAGCAAAAAGTTTATAATTGTTCTTAAATCAAAGGCAAATATTAATTCACATTAAAGATCTTGAAAATGCGAGAAAAGCCATTTTGGAAATCTAAAACTTTAAATCAGATGAATTCTGATGAATGGGAGTCATTATGTGACGGTTGTGGGCGCTGCTGCCTTCATAAACTCGAAAATGAGGATTCAGGAAAAATTCATTTTACAGATGTTGCTTGTCATTATTTGGATGAAGAAGAATGCACTTGTCCTCACTATGAGGACCGACAAAGCTATGTTCCAGACTGCTTAAGCATTAAACCAAATTGGGGAGAAAAATTTAATTGGCTACCCAGTACTTGTGCATATCGGTTAATATATGAGGGTACAGATTTGCCTCTTTGGCACCCTCTAATTAGTGGTGATAAAAACAGTGTTCATTTAGCAGGTATTTCAGTGAGAGGCCGAACTTATAGAGATAATGTAGTTGCAAATGATCAATTATTCGAACATGTTATAACTTGGGTAGATTGAATGAAGAAAATAACGATACTAATTTTTTGCTTTTTCTTGTCAGTTAATGTATTTGCAGATGAGTGGCCTCATGAAAATATTTCAAATGCAGAGTTTGCTCTTGACGTTGTTGATAGGATTCCAATTGATATTATTGAAGAACATGATAATTCTTTGGGTAAAATCTACTTTTTTACAAATATCCGTAATCTACAAGGCCAAAGTATCACCCATCGCTGGATTTACAAAGACAAAGTTATGGCAGATATAGTATTTGATGTTAAAGGACCCCGTTGGAGGGTTTGGTCATCAAAAAATCTTTGGCATACTTGGCTAGGAAAATGGACAGTTCAAGTGATCACTTCTGAAAGTGGAGTGATCTATGAAAAAGAATTTAACTATATAGATAAGCAATGAATAAAGTTGTATTGGCATACTCTGGTGGTTTAGATACTAGCATTATTGCTAAATGGTTACAAGAGACTTATGACTGTGAGGTAGTCACTTTTACTGCAGACATTGGTCAAGGTGAAGAGGTTGAGCCGGCTCGCCTTAAAGCTGTGGCAATGGGAATCAAGGAAATTTATATTGAGGATTTGCGTGAAGAATTCGCTCGTGATTTTGTGTTTCCAATGTTTCGTGCAAACGCTATTATGAAGGAGAGTATCTTTTAGGCACTTCCATTGCCCGACCACTGATTTCAAAGCGACTGGTAGAAATTGCTAAAGAAGTTGGAGCAGATGCGATTTCACATGGTGCTACAGGTAAAGGAAATGATCAAGTTAGGTTTGAACTTAATGCCTATGCTATTAATGCTGATATTCAAATAATTGCACCTTGGCGTGAGTGGGATTTGTCATCGCGAGAAAGCTTGATGCAATATGCTAAAGAGCATGATATAGAAGTCGACTATCAAAAACAATCTAAGAAATCCCCATACTCAATGGATGCTAACCTTCTTCATATTTCTTATGAAGGGGATCTTTTAGAGGATCCATGGCAAGAGCCTGAAGAGGGCATGTGGCGTTGGACAGTTTCACCAGAAGCGGCCCCAGACAAACCTGAATATGTTGAGATAAGTTATGAAAAAGGCGACATTATAGCTATCAATGGTGAGGCTATGTCGCCAGCGCAAGTTATGGAATACCTAAATCAACGAGCTGGTGCTCATGGAATTGGTAGGCTTGATATCGTTGAAAATCGCTTTGTAGGAATGAAGTCTCGTGGCTGTTATGAGACACCTGCTGGAACGATTATGCTCAAAGCACATCGTGCAATTGAGTCACTTACCTTAGACCGTGAAGCTGCACATTTAAAGGATGAACTAATGCCCAAATACGCCAAACTTATTTACAATGGTTTTTGGTTTGCACCTGAGCGTGAAATGATGCAGGCTGCGATCGATGCTTCTCAAGAAAATGTTTGCGGAGTNGTAAGGGTGAAGTTNTATAAAGGAAACACTTCAGTTGTTGGCCGTAAATCAGACAATAGTTTATTTAGTGAAAAAATCGCAACATTTGAAGATGATGGAGGAGCCTATAATCAGAAGGATGCAGAAGGTTTTATTAAGCTTAATGCTTTGCGTTTAAGACTAAAATCCCTTCAATAGTGATAAAAATTGGTATTCTTTCAGATACACATGGAGTCATTCATCCAGGAATAGTGGGACTTATGAATAACTGTGATATCGTTATTCATGCTGGGGATATTATTAACGAAAACTCGCTAAAACAAATTAACCCAAAACAAAAATTTATTGCTGTCAAAGGTAATAATGATATCCATATTGATACTCTTAATGAAGTAGAGGTATTAGAGCTACCTGGGGGCAAAATAGTTATTGAACATGGCCATATGCATGGACATTTTGAGCCAAGCCATGATTCCATGAGAGAGTTATATCCAGAGGCAAAGGCTATTATTTATGGGCATACACATAAACAAGTAATTGATAACAAAGAACTACCATGGGTTGTCAATCCAGGCTCTGCAGGGCAAATTCGTAATTATGGTGCAGCTAAATGTTTAACACTTACTATAGAAGATCAAGATGAGTGGACTATAGAGCCTCATGTTTATGACGATATTTTTTCTTAAGTTGAATAGGTGATTAAGCATTATTAGCTAAGCTTCTATTCTACAGATCCNCCAGCAATAATTTCATCTGCAGTTGCATCACGAATGCTTAGAANTTCTACATGAAAAATAATATCCTTGCCTGCGAGTGGATGATTTCCGTCAATTGTAAGCTTTCCATTTTCAATCTTAGAAACAACAAAATCTTTGGTTCCACCCTTATCATTTTGCATAGTAACACTTGCGCCTATAGCTCGATATTCCATGGGCACATTTTCGATATCATCGGTAAAAATTAGTTCATCAAGCTTGGGGCCAAATGCATCTGTAGATTTAAGCAAAATTTCAACTTGATCCCCTATAGATTTCCCTTCTAATTGTTTGGTTACTTGGTTGAATAATAATGAATTGTCACCTTGGACATAGCCTAACGGATCTTCAACTTGCTCAATAATTTCGCCATTAGATTGGTCTATTATTTTATAAGTTAACTCAACGAATTTGTTGATTGTAATTTTATCGCTCATAGGGTTATCTAAATATTAGCTTGAATAGATATTATTAGCCGTTGAAAGACTATCTAGAATATTGTAGCACCAAATATTTTCACTTCACCATCTTCAATGCCTAGAACCAAACGCCCTAAAAACTCACCTGGAACTTCATCGCTAGTTTGCTTGTAAAGTACTGATATATATTCATTTCTTCTCAGGCAACCTAAAAATTCTCTTTCAACTGAAAGGCTTGATAATAGTTTATTTTTTGACCATTGCTTACCAATTTCTATCTCGTTAGCGCCCATTAACATTTCTTTAGAAAAGTGTTTAATAAAGCCTAGGTAATCTCTTTTATTTGAAGATTCAACAAGATCACTCCAAAGAGGTTCTGCAATCTCAAGAATTTCATCGTCAGTTTTTTCAAGAAGATTCATTTAATATATCCAATAAACGAGCAACAATAAAAAATTATAATCAAAATAGTTAACACCAATTAGGTTTATAAGGGTCCTGTATAGAGACCTTTATTTGAAGCTTTGTTAGTCTAGCTGTTAATCAACTATGTGATAAAGTGGTGCCTTTTCCATAGTCCATTCACCAGTTTCAGGGTCTCGTCTAGAAACAGTTAAGCAGTGCCAATTGTCATCATCTAGTTTCATATGGTCGCCTCTATAATAATAACCTGGCCAGCGAGTTTCTTCACGAAATAATGTATGCTGTGCAACACATTCTGAAGTAATTGTGCGGTGCTTTAATTCCCATGCACGCATAAGTTGGTGTAAGTCTTCAGCACCAATATGCTCGAGGTCTTCTTGCAATATACCAAGCAACTCTATACAGCGTTTAAGTAAGTTCCCATTTGTCATATAGTTAACACTTATACCGCCACAATATTCATCCATAATTTTTTCAAGACGTTGGAGTCCTTGAATAGGTAATAGGTAGCTTGGAGAAACAGTACCCGAAGTAATTTCATTGCGACCAACCGTGTAGTTTTCCAGGGGCTTGTAAATGATTTCTTTCAAGTCTTCACACTGTTTATTACTCACTTGGATTTTTTCGTTACCCATATCGAGTATATATTTGACTGCCGCTTTAGCAGCTATTCGTCCTTCTGTAAAAGAACCTGAAGAGAACTTATGAGCTGTTCCGCCAACTGTATCTCCTGCTCCAAAAAGACCATCAACTGTAAGCATTCGGTTGTAACCCCAGAAATATTCAGGAGGTGAAATATCTTCAGGGCCACTTACCCATGCTCCTGAACAGGTGGCATGTGAGCCCATAACATATGGCTCAGAAGTAGTTAATTCAGGGTTGATATATTTAGGATCGATGTTTTGAGAAGCCCAAACAACGGCTTGACCAACAGTCATTCCAAGAAAATTTTCCCAACCTATTTCTTCTAGATGAGGGTCTTGGAAAGCCTCCATAGTAACCATATGGATTGGACCTCTACCAGCCTTAACTTCTTCAATAAATGCATGGTTACGTAAACATGTAGGCGTTGGGGTGTGATCTATGTACTCACCAACCATTGCTTTTGTATGCTCATACCATTTTGATTCGTATTCCTCACCGTATGTATTTTGAGTGTAAGTTTTGAGGTGGAGAAAGTATGCTCCTACCGGTCCATAGCCATCCTTAAATCGTGTAAGTACAATACGGTTTTCCATCTGAGTCATTTTTGCACCCACTTCAATCGGTAATGCGTAAGCTGAACCACTGCTCCATGGAGCATACCAAGTTCGCCCCATTCCCTCACCTACAGAACGAGGTTTGAATATATGTGAAGCACCACCAGCACCAACAATAACAGCTTTTGCACGGAAGACATGATAATCACCAGTACGACAGTTAAAGCCAACTGCACCACCCACACGATTTTCTCTCCCTTCATCCATTAGAAGGTGAGTAATCATAATTCGATTGTATATTTTGTCTGCAGAATTACGAGCTGCTTCAGCAACGATGGGTTTATAGCTCTCACCATGAATCATTATTTGCCATTTACCTTCGCGCTGATAACGCCCAGATTCTTCATTTCGCATGATTGGCAGACCCCACTCTTCAAACTTATGAACAGCCGAGTCAACATGACGCGCCATATCAAAAGCTAGGTCTTCACGAACCAAGCCCATTAAATCATTTCGAGCATAACGAACATGATCTTCTGGTTGATTTTCATCCCACTGCATCCCCATATAGCAGTTTATTGCATAAAGCCCTTGAGCAACTGCACCACTTCGATCAATGTTTGCTTTTTCTGCACAAATAATCTTCATGTCGCGGCCCCAATATCTAGCTTCGTATGCTGCACCGGTTCCTGCCATACCTCCACCAACAACAAGGATATCGCAATCTTCCCAAACAGTTTTTCTCTTTGCCATCAGTAGTAAACTCCTTCTTTTAGCTTATCTTTGCTTATTACTGGAAGACCGGTATCAACGTTTAGTGCATCAGGCTCAAAGCAAAGTAACTGAGAATCTAGTGCGTTTTGATCGGGCATCTCTAAGTCACCAAGTTTTGGAATATTTTCCCCCCATGGCTTAGTTGTGATAGGTGAAAGAAAGTTTTTCTCTCGACCGTCTCTAAATTTAATTTTCCAAGAAATAGTACCCTTTTCTTCTTCACGAAGCACTCGCACACTATGCCCTAAAGGTGCGAAGTCAGCATACCCTCTAACGTCAATTGCATTTTGTGGGCAAGCTTTAACACAAGAATAGCATTCCCAGCACATATTAGGTTCAATATTTACCGCACGCCTAATAGTTTTATCGATATGCATAATATCAGACGGGCAGATATCAACACAGTGTCCACATCCATCACATCTCGTCATGTATACAAAAGTTGGCATATTATTTATCTCCGATTAAGTTATAGATATAAAAGTTATCAATAGTGTCTTGGTGCTTCACGTTTTATTCCGAGTCCAAATTGCTCTGGACAGTCAGCAGGCGCTGGTAGGTTTTCTCTAGAGCCATCAGCTTTAGTTATACGTTTTTGAAATGCAGCTGCAGGTTTAAAAAACATATGTGCAAATTTTGACCATAACACGCCGCCAAATAAAATAGTACTAGAAAGAATAAACAAGCCAAAAAATAGAGCTTGCCATCCAGCAATGCCGCATGCTTGAAGGTATGACCAGATAAGCGCAAAAGAGCATGTAGCAAGAAGAGAAAGTACAAATAAATCAGCACGAACAACTCTATACCATTTGTTACCTTCTGCTGCAACATCTACGCGGATAAAAAACCAGAACCAGTAACCACCGACACACAACATGGCTGCACCTAAATGCCAAAGCAGTGGCAGTATAGAAGGCGTATTAGAGGTAGTAGTAGGGTAGTTAAAAATCATAATTACAGTTGTGATAATAAATAATAAAAAGCCATACATTGTAAGTAGGTGAGCTACTCTACGTTTTGTACTACAAAATTCAGAAGAAGTTAATACTTCATTAGTTGCTGTTTTAAAAGCAATCGAAACTTTTTCACTACCACTAACTTCATTAGTTGCGGATTTTTTGGCTTTTTGTGAATTCTGAAAAAAATACTTTGCACTTTTCTTATGAGCCATATCAAGGATTGTTCCTCCGGCTACAAATATAACCATTAAAATTACATAGGCTTGCATAGCAAGTGGCGGTATTAAAGCTGAAAGCTCCGAAAATGGATTAATAGTAATCATGTTGTATTTTTCCTTTGTTTTAGTAGCATTATTTAATGGTTTTGTATTATTAAATTCACTATATTTCCAAGCATAGAATTGTAGAATATAAGTGCCCTTGAGTTTTGATATTTATAGAACCAGAAAACTTATAACTAATGGGCCAGAATTTTAGATTAAAAATTGAAGTTAATTTTATATTCATAACGATTTACTTAGCCGAGTGTCCCTTGAGTTCAACTTTTACTTTCTCACTATCTTTAAGTCCAGAGTAATATTTACGAAGAATTTCTAAGACTTCAGGTCTGGAAAAGTTATCAGGTACATCCAAGTTTTCACTAAGGAGGTGTCTTAATTTTGAGCCTGATAGTAATAATCTATCTTCGTGACTATGAGGGCAGGTTTTCATGCTGGACATTCCTGCGCATTTATTACACCAAAATGTCCAGTCAATTTTAAGTGGCTGAGTAACCAATCCATCATCAATTTCATCAAAAATATTGTGAGCATCAAAGGGTCCATAATAGTCTCCAACACCAGCATGATCCGACCAACTATGAGATGTGAGCAACCATAGTTCTGTCTAAATAGTGCGTGAAGTAAGGCCTCTCTAGGTCCAGCATAGCGCATATCCAGTGGGTATCCAGATTGCAAAACTGTATTATCAACAAAATAATTTTCAATTAAAGTAGAAATTGCTTCTGAGCGAACTTCAGCTGGAATATCTCCCGGTTTAAGTTCACCCAAGGTTGAGTGAATCATGACTCCATCACAAATTTCAATCGCAATTTTGGCTAAGTATTCATGAGAGCGATGCATAGGATTTCGTGTTTGGAATGCCGCAATAGAAGACCAGCCTTTATTATCAAAATAAGCGCGAGTTTCAGAAGGCGTCATGTAGAGATTGCCATATTGAGAAGGGAACCCACCATCAGAAAGAACTTTAATTGGTCCAGCAAGGTTGTATTCCCCTTGAGACATAACCAAAACAACTCCAGGATGTTCCATATCGGTTGTTTTATAAACTGTGTTACATTCATGCTCTCTGTCTATTGTGTATTTTTCAGTAATCACCATCGTTGCAATAATCTCATTGGTTTTTTCATAAACTATTGCAACTTCTTGATCTTCCTTAATTGTTTTATCATTGGTTGAAAGTGTAATAGGGATTGGCCAAAATAAACCATTTTTCATGGTCATGTTGTCACAAACACTTTGCCAATCTGCTCTATTCATAAAGCCATCGAGAGGGGTGAAGCCACCAATTCCAAGCATAACTACATCGCCAAACTCTCTTGACGAGCACATTAATCTTGGCAATGACTCCGCTTTTTTNAGTTCTGATTTTCGCTCTGAGCCATGCAATGCAAGAGTCTTCAGTTTTTTGCTGCCGTGAGGAGGTACCAGATTAGACATAATTGANTTAAGGAAAAAATTAAATTAGGCTTAGTTAGATTTTATAGATNTTTTTAACTCATATGTATGAGTTAGAATAATCATATTATAGAGCCAATNCTTTAAGTAATAATATCAATACTTGAAAAATAAGCACTTAAATTTTTAAAAATAAGTATACATGAATTAATATATATGTTTTAATTTTTTACTCATGAATATAAGCATACTAATTCTAATTCAACATTTAAATATAGCTGAAGTTATAATTACGAAATGATTCGTACAGCATTTAACGTAACACTGCCAATCCTTTTTGGTTTCTTGCCATTGGGTATTGCATTTGGATTGTTGTTTCAAGAGCTTGGATATGCATGGTATTTCTTCTACATTAATGGGCATTTTTGTTTATGCTGGAGCTGCACAATTTATGGCTATTGGTCTGATAGGAGCTGGCGTAGGTTTACTAGAGATTGCAATATCTACTTTTTTTCTCAACTCTAGGCATTTATTTTATGGCTTGGCATTTCTTAAGAGTTTTGGTCGTTGGAGTTTTAGAAAGTTTTATCTGATTTTCGGCTTAACCGATGAGACATATGCCTTAATGACAACTATTAAAGTTCCTGAGAATTTTAATAGGGAGAGGTACTACCTATTCATTACACTCTTTTCTCAAATTTATTGGGTGCTGGGCTGCACTATTGGCGCCATAATTGGCGATGCTCTATCTTTCGATACTGAGGGTATGGAGTTTGCAGCTACTGCCTTGTTTGTAGTCTTGCTAATAGAGCAATGGATTAAAGTCAGAAAACCATTACCATTTTTTATTGCCTTCTGTTCATCTTGTATAGCTCTTGTATTGTTTTCTCAGCATATGCTTTTAGTAGCAATTGTTTTATCTATTGCTGCAATCATGATTTTACGATTGATTAAGGCGGCATCAGATGGCTGATATTAATTACCTTCTATTAGTCATATTGATTATGACAGCTGCTACTTACACAACAAGAGTAACACCTTTTGTGCTTTTTGCTAGTCACAAAGAAGCTCCAATTCTAACTTTTATTGCAAAAAGTACACCACCAATGGTGATGACAATACTTTTGATATATATGTTGCGAGGTGTTAACTATCTTTCATTTGAGATTGT
>JGI26254J51713_1001034_pt1 | contig 10438 bp, 10 predicted proteins | sample SaaInlV_120m_DNA_3_FD_51713 | JGI IMG/M metagenome (IMG submission 51713)
GCCTGCTATTTTTTTGATGGGCCCCACTGCAAGTGGAAAAAGTAATATTGCCTTAGAAATTGCCAAACATCTATCTGTAGAAATAATTAGCGTAGATTCCGCTCAGGTATATCGACATATGGATATTGGAACCGCCAAGCCAAGCGCAGAAACAATGCTATCAATACCGCATCATCTTATCAATCTGATTGAACCATACGAACGTTATTCTGCTGCACAGTTCAGAGAAGACGCCCTCATTACGATGAAAGAAATTACCGGGCGGGGAAAGATCCCGCTGCTAGTTGGGGGCACTATGCTTTATTTCCGAGCATTACTGGAGGGCATGTCTGAACTTCCACCGGCTGACAGCGGCGTGCGTATGACAATTGAAAACAAGGCTAAAGATATTGGATGGCTAGAGATGCACAAAAAGTTACAACAATTTGACCCAATCATTGCAACACGTATTAAGCCTACTGACAGTCAACGCATTCAACGTGCATTGGAAGTATATTATCTTACTGACGAACCTATGTCCGAGTTACTGAAAAAACCAACGCATGCATATCTTCCTTATCATGTAAGTAGTATTGCCCTGATCCCCGATGATCGTATCGCCCTTCATAAACACATTGCCCTCCGTTTCGAGAAAATGGTAGAACTAGGGCTAATCAATGAAGTTCGTGCCATACGGAATAAATTTGCTCTTGATGCTGACGCCACTTCAATGCGATGTGTAGGCTATCGACAGGTGTGTATGTATCTAGACAATAAAATTAGCCTGACCGAAATGCACGAAATGGGCCTTGCTGCCACGCGACAGCTAGCAAAGAGACAACTTACCTGGCTCCGGTCAATGCAAAAATCTAAAGAATTTAATTGTTTTGCAGAAAATTTACCGAAACTGATTTTAGACTTCTTGCAAGAAAAAGGATTTGAAGATAAAAATTACAAATCCAGTTCGGATTAAATATACAGACCAGTCAAATAAACATGGAAAATATAATTCCAACAGAAGTAGCAAAAACACTAGACGGGTTATTCAGTGAGCGGGTGCGCCGTTCGCCCCAGATGGTAGCCTATCGTAGTTATGATCAAGTTGCCGGGAACTGGCATGATCATACTTGGGAACAGGTAGATAGGGAGGTGGCGCGCTGGCAGACTGCTTTGACTAAAGAGGGTTTAGTAACCGGTGATCGTGTAGCAATAATGTCAAGAAATTGTCCAGAATGGGTGATATTTGACCAAGCTGCACTGGGATTAGGACTTGTAGTTGTACCTCTTTATACAGATGATCGAGCTGAGAATGCAGCATATATTTTAGACGACTCTGGTGCCAGACTATTGCTACTTGAAGATCAGAAACAGTGGCAACCATTAAAAGAACTACGTTCCCAAATGGGCAATCTGTTTAGAATCATAACGATTAATCCATTTGAAAATCTTACCAAAGATGCGGTGGGTGCTGATTTGAGCACACTCCGTGACTGGCTACCGAAAGAAGCTGGAGAAGTACAGCACGCGAACCATGAACCAAATGATCTTGCTACAATTATGTACACCTCCGGAACTTCAGGTCGCCCTAAGGGGGTGATGCTTAGCCATCATAATCTGCTAACCAATGCAAATAGCTGCTTACAAATTGTATCGGTCTCTCAGGATGATCTTTTCCTCTCTTTCCTACCACTTTCTCACGCATTTGAACGAACAGTAGGTTATTACCTTCCTGTAATGGCTGGAGCTACAGTTGCTTATGCACGCTCAATACAACAGTTACAAGAAGACCTGGTAAACATTCGCCCCTCAATTCTTATGTCGGTCCCACGAATTTATGACCGGGTTTATGCTGCAATTCATGCCAAGCTAGAAAAGAAATCAGCACTCAGTCGCTTTATCTTTAATTATGCTGTTGAAGTGGGATACAGTCGCTTTGAGTTTCAGCAACAGAGAGGGCCTAAGAAAATATCTCACCTGCTATGGCCTTTTCTAAATTTACTGGTGGCAAAAGAAGTAATGGGCAAGCTGGGCGGCCGGCTACGGCTTGCCATGGGAGGGGGCGCTCCGTTGTCAATTGAAGTTTCACGTATGTTTATTGGTCTTGGATTACCAATCCTACAAGGCTATGGCATGACTGAATGTAGCCCGGTAGCCTGTGTTAATAGTCTAGATAATAATGTGCCATCAAGCGTAGGCCGTGTTATTCCTGGCATAACAGTAAAGCTAGATGAAAATAATGCACTCCTGATTCATGGCCCAAACGTTATGCTGGGTTACTGGAATAATCCTGAAGCTACTGCAGCAACTCTAACCCCAGACGGATGGCTCAACTCTGGTGATATGGCCCGTATCGACGGCGAAATAATAACGATAACTGGACGCTTGAAAGAAATTATTGTCATGTCAACTGGTGAAAAAATTCCGCCGGCTGATATGGAGGCAGCAATTTTACGTGACCGGTTATTTGAACAAGTGATGTTAATAGGTGAGGGGCGCCCGTACCTTAGTGTATTGGTGGTTATGGATCCGGCTTGTTGGGGGAAAGTATCGCTTCAGCATAACTTTGATCTAAAAGTAGGCCTCTCGGCGCATAGCAAAAAAATAGAAAAAATTATTCTAGAACGAATTACAGTACAGATACGTGAGTTTCCAGGTTATGCCAAAATACGCCGCGTAGCGCTGGCGCTGGAACCGTGGACCGTTGAGAATGGTATGCTAACCCCCACTCTGAAACTTAAACGGATAAAGGTTTTAAATCATTATCAGGCCACGGTAAATAAACTCTATGAAGGGCACTAGAATATAGCTTACTACTGCCTGACTAAAAGCAATAAGGTATAACTAAAATGGTTAATAACAAGGAAATTTATACTTCATTACCAAAAGGCTGCGATCCAACGCTAAGGATTGTTCCCATGCCAACAGACACTAATCATGCAGGAGATGTGTTCGGGGGTTGGATAATGTCACAGGTTGACATAGCCGGTAGTATTTTAGCGATCCGCCGTACAGGTGGGCGGGTAGCCACAGTTGCAGTAAATAGTTTTGTATTTAAACATCCTGTATTTATCGGTGACCTTGTCAGCTTCTATACTGAAATTACTAAAATTGGGCGCACTTCAATTACTATAGATGTTGCCGTGTATGCGCAACGGGGACCTCGCGAAGGAAATAAAGAAATATGCATTAAGGTAACCGAGGCAGTACTAACTTATGTGGCGGTAGATGAAAAACGCAGGTCTCGGATAGTGCCGCAGGAATAATATAATTGCCGAATCAAGCAGAACGACCTAAACGCCAACGCCGAAAAACCCGCGCACCCCTAAAACCTTCTCCAGGGCTTGGACCGGGTGCAAAAATACATTATTAGCACCATGAACTTTATACAAATACTTACGTCTCATAATTAAAGCATTATCAGGTGCGACAAAATGTCGCTTTTTTCTAGACAAACATTATTTGAGTAGGTATATTACGCTTTGCTTCTTTTAAAATTTAAATAAGTTTTGTTTCGGTAGCCAGCTTTTCTTGCTGAATTTAAAGCAAGCCACCCCAAANTATCTAAGCTTATAAGCAGCAAATTTAAATGTCTTACCAAACTAAATTTTGGAGAAATTATGAATAAAGCATTACTTAAATCACTTGTAGGCGTGAGTCTTCTCTGCTTTGGAGCGACTCAGGTTATGGCTAATGCCCCTGCAGGAACACCTCGCGTAGTACAAGACTTAGTTGCTCCACCATTCCTACCTAAACATAATCAGGTAGCTAAAGGAAAGCCTAAGGTTGTTGCTATTCGTTTAGTAGTTGAAGAAAAACTAATGAAAGCTGATGCCAATACAAGCTATTGGGCATTAACATTCAATGGTTCAGTACCAGCTCCTATGATTGTTGCGCACGAAGGTGACTGGGTTGAAATGACTCTAGTTAACCCAAAAAGCAACTCAATGTCACATAACCTAGATTTTCATGCTGCAACCGGTGCATTAGGTGGCGCAATGAAAGATAAGGTAGCTCCTGGTGAAGAAGTTGTTCTAACTTGGCAAGCACAGAAAGCAGGCGTATTTGTCTATCATTGTGCTCCGGGCGGAACCATGATTCCTTTCCATACCATTTCTGGAATGAATGGCGCTATCATGATCCTTCCTCGTAAAGGATTGACAGACGCTAATGGCAAGCCATGGCATTATGACCGTGCTTACTACATAGGTGAGCAGGATCTTTATCTACCTAAGGGTGAGGATGGCAAATTCAAAGAATATGCTCAACCACTAGAAGGTATGGCTGACATGTTAGAAACCGCAAANGGCTTAGTTCCATCTCACGTTGTCTTTAACGGCACTGCAGGCGCATTAACAGGCGACAATGCACTCAAAGGCAAAGTAGGCGAAAAAGTTCTTTTCATCCATTCTCAAGCTAATCGTGATTCCCGTCCGCATCTGATCGGTGGTCATGCTGACTTAGTATGGACTGGCGGTTCATTTGGTGACAAACCTGCCACCAACTATGAAACTTGGTTCGTTCCAGGTGGATCTGCTGTTGCAGCTGGATACGAGTTTGTTCAACCAGGACTATACGTTTATCTTAGTCACAACCTAATTGAAGCAGTTCTGCTAGGTGCAGCTGCTCATATGATGATTGAAGGCGAGTGGGATAACGAAGTAATGGAACAAACCAAAGCACCAGGTCCTATTACTAAGAAATAAATAAAGACCTTTGCTTTATAAAAACGGCTTCAGCCATATGGTTGAAGCCGTTTTTTTATATCAACACGACACCTAGAGGCTGCATCTAGTTCTTACCAACAAATTGCAAGCAAGTATAGGTAGAGGTAAGACAAAGGACTTGCAGTTAACAGAATAAAAACTAGTAGCTCGTTAAAATAGTTTCTAGCGAACTTTTTTAGTTTGCTAATTTCTGCTCAACAAAAGACACAAGACTTCCCAAAGTCTCGAAGGTCTTAGCACTAATTTCATCGTCGTTAATCGTGATGTTAAAATGCTTTTCCAACGCAGTAATCACGCTAACAACTCCCATCGAGTCTAATTCAGGGATACTTCCAAGTAAATTGGATTCAGTAGTTATAGAATATTTTCGCTCACCCATCCCGAGCGTCTCAGATAAAATATCTCTCACTTTATCAAGGTTATCCATAATTACTCCGCTATTTTAATTTTTTTAGTCAAGCGCCAGCCTATCTTTACTATTACTATGAAACGCTCTAAAAAATAATACTTCCATTGCCTTATTTTTTGGCAACTTATTCGTACAAATCTGTTACAAAATACCAAATAATGGCTTGCCTATCGGTCGTGTGTAGGCCCATGTTAACGCGTTACTAGTTCCTACCATTAGAACAAGGAGCTTATTAAATAACAGGAAATGAAACTAGAATGAATTCAGAACAGTGACCCACCTAAAAAGGCATTGTGAATTTTAAATAAGTATACAAGATATCTTTATTCTATTCTTCAAGAAATTTTTTGCTTGATTATTTTTGCCCAAAATAGACATAGGATTTCTGTGGAATACTTGATTCTTTAAAACGTTTGCGCTCCTCTTTATCAAGCTTCTTATCCCACCAAATAGCACGCGCTTCTTTCTGTTTCTCAACTAATTCTGGGCTTTTATTGAAGAGCTCCCGCATAAATTTAGTATGCTCAGATTCGTACATATCCATAATATATTTTTACATTCTAATAAAAAAAAAGAAAACTGTAACATAATTAAGATAATTATCTTACAAGTTCTAAAAATAGAAANCAGCATAATAGTCCATCTNCATTCTAGTATGCTAATTCCTGACTAAGGTTTTTNATTGCTCCTTATAATGTGAGCGCTTTTTGAAAATTCCCATTTTGCTTATTAAGCAAGAAGACTAATNAGTGACTCTGCTTTTATGGCTTTCTATTANGCAATTTTACCATGNCCTCCTGCCACCAACCTCTACTTGTTATATGCTAAAAAGGCTTAATATAACCTGTACGAATTCCTACAGAACTAAACAACGATTAATGTTAATATTATAAGATAATGGATACATCATCTTATCCTAAAAATTTGACAAAGAACCCATTCTCAATTCTCGAATAATATAAACTGACCCATAAAAAATGAAAAAAATATCTTTAATGTTAGCAAGTTGTGCGCTTATTACTTTGGCTGGCTGTTCAAAAACTGATACCTATACTCCATCAGATACAATTAGTGGGGAAGAAATATTCAATCTCAATTGCACTAAATGCCATAAGCCAGAAATTGGTGCTGTTATACGACTCAGCTCAGGTAAAACAAGTAAAGAAGCTATTCTAAAACAAATTCAATCCGGTAGCATGTCTATGCCCGCCTTCCCAAATATTAAAGGGGAGCCAGGGGAGCGGCTAGCAAAATACATATTAGAGAACAGCAAACCCAAGTAAATTCTTTCTGAAGCTGCCTGCCCAGGAGTTATTTTATTCAGCAGATACCTGAGATGCACTTCTTAAACTAAGAACTCTCAGGAAATGATATGGATATAAGTAAAATACAAATTGGCACTACGCCCCCATGGGACATTAATGTAATCATCGAAGTCCCTCTAGGAAAAGAGCCCGTTAAATATGAAATGGATAAGGCGTCAGGCGCCCTATTCGTAGATCGCATTATGCATACTTCGATGCGCTATCCTTGTAATTATGGTTTTATACCGCATACACTTTCAGAAGATGGCGATCCGATTGATGTAATAGTGGCTAGTAACGTGGCATTCATCTCTGGCTCTGTTGTGCGTTCACGCCCAATTGGAGTACTAAAAATGAAGGATGAGAAAGGCTTCGATGAAAAAATCCTTGCTGTTCCCATAGATGCACTGCACCCGTACTATACCAGCGTAAAAGAATATTCTGATTTACCTGATATCCTTCTGGAGCAAATTTCACATTTCTTTACCCATTACAAAGACCTAGAAGCAGATAAATGGGTAAAATTAGATGGGTGGGAAAATGCGAATGCCGCTGTCAAATTTATTGAAGAATCTATCAACCGCGCAAAAACAGTCAAATTATGAAGCCGAAAAACAGGGAAGAAATTCAAGAAAATTTAGCTAGTGTAGGAACCTTCTTAAGCATGCAATCCTCATTATTGCCGGGAGAAGACGCCTTGTCCTGGGCTGCCAGTTGTATCCAATCGTATGTTGAGGGCAGGGAGGAAAGTCTTGACTTGGCATTTGGTCTTCGTGACGCTGAAAAAATAAAACCGGGGCAACTGGCGCGCCATCAGGCGAACATGATGATTGGATAGCGACTGCATTACGATTGGTTATATCAAAAACACCGGCGGATAAAGAGTGGCCTGTCACAAAGGATCTAGCTGATATAGGACGATTCTGTGGCTTAGGAGGAGGAAATAATGATACAGACGATAAATCTATTGCTACTGAATTAAAACGTATACTCGCTCTATATGACTCAATTGCTATTGAGAAACTAGGTAAGAAAATAGAAATAACTGAGATTTTGAACACGGCAAAAGATTAATAACGTCCGCTCTTACTAAATTATTTTCTTATTTATTCAATGCTAAAAATTGTCCCGTCCAATCTATACTTAATGTCAGTTTATTGCTGGGTGCGCAGCGCTGAATGCTGGATCAGGGCAACCGTCAGTAAGGGTGCCAGCAAGGAAATTATCGCAACTATTATCATAAGCCAGCCCAGCTCACTGTAATCTGCCGCAATTTTGATAACATCAGTGGCACGATCACGAACTTCTCGAGTAACTAGATAAATCTCATTTAAATATTTGGTCCCAAGACTCGAGGCCGATAATGCTAGATTAACGAAGGATGCCATCACCGCAAAGAATGTGGCTTTAAGGTGCGGAGGTGCATTTTTTGCAATCCAAGCTAGCATCGGTATCATAGCGACTTGGCCAAGTGGAGATTCCATCGCTGTATCAATAACCGCTATAAATCGCGCGTCGACGACCCCCCCAGTGTGTGCTGCTGTCCACTCATGTAATCCGTAATAAAGGCCAATATTGGGTAATGAGAGAATGCCCCCAGCGATAGTTAAAATTACAACTACGAAACCAATAGATCGCTTTGCCATCATTGGCCGCAGCAACACCATGCCAAAAAGTGCGAGGACCGAGGCAATCAGCGACAACACGGAGAGGAAGTGTTGATCAAATTTGAGCACGTCAACCTCGAACCAGAAAAGGCCAGGGCCATGCAAAGGAACCGCACGAAATACGAAAATAATTACTGCTGTCCCTACCAGCATCTTACGTACGCTAGGATCAAGTTCGAGTAGCAACCGATACATCACGAATAAAATTATGCTCATCGAGCCCAGAAAGATAATTTCTTGTGCTAGTGGCACCTCGCTGATGCCCATGATCAGTGTAAACGCAGCAAAAATAATGCTACCACCTAATATCCACCAGTTTGGATGTGTTTCACCATCGGGAGCAAAAAGAATTTTATCAATACTCTCATTATCATGACCTTGCTCATGCAGCTCACGGGCACGTCGCTTAAGCAAATAGGCGGCGAGAATAACACCAATGATCGAAATAATCGGAATGATTAGTGCCAGCAAGTATACGTCTGCATAAATGGCGACTTTCATTTCCTCAGACATGTCCTCGACACCTTTAAACATGGTGATATTTAACAAGGAAACTGCAATCAAGCCACCAATGATTGCAATGCGCCCAAGGGTCTGCATCGTAGTGTGCATCATCTTGATTTCGCTATCCGAGTAAGGATTCCCATACTCGTCTATTGTTGGTACGGCCTCTACAGTCATTGCATCTGCAACTACGTCCTGCACGACGTATCCGGTCGGTGCAAGCAAGGCGGCAATCACGAACCAAGCCTCAACTTTCATGATTTCCCCCATCGCCTCGGTGTGAGCAATGACCCCATACATGATACCAATGCTGAGCGCAATCAGGCTCGCGCCGATATAGACCAGAATCGCTTTTTTGCGCCAGATCAAATCGACCAGGTGGCCAAGTGGCATTTTTAGTATCCATGGAATGCCGGCCCAAAATGCTAGTCCAGCAAGGAAAGTTGCCGAAAGATCAAGATAATCTTTAATGAAAAAAGTGCCTACGATAGCCGTCAGCCCAGATACGCCTGATGCAAGATACACCATAAGTGGAGGCAAATAAGTCCAGCGGAATTGCCTCCCAAGATCAAGAAATGTATCATCGATCCATCGCCAAATGGGATTATTAATCATATACTTAATTTTTTCATAAGCGCCCATTATATCGATGAATTCTTCTTTTTCTACGAGAATCCTCAATTAATGATTCATTACCTAACACTCTTTCAGATTCCAAATTAAATAGAAAATAACCTATTATTTATTTCTAATTACTCGTATCGAAAGTGTAAAGTATATTTTGATGGGCGGCATTGAATTTTTTCGTTGGAGGAACAGGGCCACATGGATCAACACCTTTTTATAGGCTTCCGGAACAGATAATTCTCTGGACTTCTAAATTTCAGGTTCTAAATACGGACATTAGGAATTTGAAAGAATATTGCCTGCTTAGACTATTTTCTTTCGCTCTTTTATTTTTAGCAGCGACATAACCCTTGTATTTAAGTTGCCTGTTGACCATGCAGAGGCCATAAATGAGAAAACAAGTGTACAGAGTATTGCTAATGCAGTTATCACCTCAGATACGTCTACTGAGAATAAGTCGTGAATTTCGTGCGCAGCGAATCCTATGATACTGGCTATTAAAACGGGAATAAATACATCATAACCGTATCGCTTTCTCATATTACCTTTGAGTATTCGCCTATGCATTATTATAATTTCAAAAATTAATAATCCCAAATAAAGAATGATCAGTACCCAAGCCGCTCCCATACCTTGATACATTTGTGCCGCCCACAGCATTGAAGGAATGATAATAATCACAGCAATAACGTTCTTATAGAATGCTAATTTAGTCCACCCGTGTGCAAGTTGTAACGTATAAGGTAATGTCATATAAGCTTTAATGGTAGTTCCAACAATTAATAAACTTAATAAAATATGGGTATTATTAACTACTGTTGGGTCTCCAATCCAAGTAGAAAGAATTTCTTTCGAGAANAAGATCATCGTAATTGAGATCGGCAATATGATAATTGACGCCAACTGACATCCTCTATGATATAAATCTGATATGCCAGTCTCATCTTTTTTCACGACAAGCTGTGAGAGCCTTGGAAATAATGCCGTGTGAATAGGCGACACAAGGCTCATGATTACAGTTGCTACCGTAGTCGCCAACATATAGTAGCTAAATATTTCTAATGTCAGCATTTTACTGAGAATTATTTTATCAATCTGGGACAATAGAACGGTCCCTAACGAAATGCCCATCACTCCTGACACAAATTTCCAATTTTTTATAAATAAATTTTTATCAAATTTACTCCCGACATTAGATTTAGGAAGTGCCTTCCAGAGGTATGA
>JGI26254J51713_1001037_pt1 | contig 10431 bp, 10 predicted proteins | sample SaaInlV_120m_DNA_3_FD_51713 | JGI IMG/M metagenome (IMG submission 51713)
CCGACCAAAAGAGTATGCAATGACTGATATCCGTTGGCCTTGGGAATGGCAATGTAGTCTTTAAATTCACTTGGTATAGGCTTATAGATATTGTGCATTATACCTAAGGTTCGATAGCAGTCATCAACGTTATCGACGACTACCCTAAAAGCAAATACGTCCATAATATCGCGGAAGGACTTCTTTTTTTCGCGCATCTTTAAATAGATGCTCCACAGGTGTTTTTCTCTACCTTTAACTGTTGCGGAAACTGACTCTCGTTCGAGGCGCAGTTCAATTGATTGGTGGATTTCTGCAACCACTTCTTTGCGATTCTTTCGTGCTGCCTTCATGGCTTCACGTAAGCGCCGATGGCGGAGAGGGTACATAGCGGCAAAGCCCAAATCTTCGAACTCTAGNCGAATATCGTTAATACCGAGACGCTGAGCAATGGGAGCATATATCTCTAGGGTCTCTCGAGCGATACGGCGGCGCTTTTCAGGCGACAAGACACTGAGGGTACGCATGTTGTGCAGTCGATCTGCGAGTTTAACTAACATAACCCGAATGTCTCTGGACATTGCAAGAGTCATTTTTTGGAAACTTTCCGCTTGTTGTTCGGCCCTTGAAGCGGACTCAACCTCACTTAGCTTGCTGACACCATCAACTAAATCTGCAACCGTACGACCAAATCGGCGACTGATTTGTCCTTTTGTGATACCACAATCTTCAATAACATCATGCAGCAATCCAGCTATAACGCTTTCATGATCCATGCGCATGTCGGCAAGAATGTTCGCCACGGCTAAAGGGTGGGTGATATAAGGGTCACCACTTTGACGCATTTGGCCAAGATGACATTTCTCAGAGAAGTAATACGAACGCGTTACCTGANCGACCTTTTTTNGGTCGAGGTAAGAGGAGAGCTTGTCTGTCAGTCCATGTAGCACCGTATTACAGCCCTCCCCAACACCTGAGNTGAGCGTTAAATAGCGGGTTTTTGAGGAGCTTCAGTTGAAGCTTCTTCTGTTTCTGGCACGGCATCGACAATTTCATAGTCTTGCGGTATTTCAGTTAGGATAGCGGCAGTTACTAGACCCTGCTCGATTTCACGGAGCGCGATAACCGCAGGCTTATCGTTCTCTTCATCGATTAATGCGGGTCGACCTTCTATCGCGATTTGACGGGCACGTTTAGAGCCAACCATGACTAATTCAAAGCGGTTATCAACGTGATCTAAACAATCTTCTACTGTAATACGAGCCATCTTATGTGCCGACCTTGGTAATTAATAAAGTAATTCAANTGGTGTTTGCAACATTTTGTTGCGCAGACCTCCCAGTTTACCTAAACCAAGCCGATACGACAATAAATCTATCGTTAAGTTTTTCATTAGGAGGATCANCTTAAGGGGTTGAGTGCAATAAAAAGGGGTAAAGGAGTTATTAGGTTAATAAGTCATTTAACAGATCTTGGTGATCGGTTGCTGGGAGTTGGCATCGTTGCGCGGTTATAATTGACTCAAGCTGCGCTCGCGCCGTTTCGAAATCGTCGTTAATTATTAGATAGTCTGCGTCTATATAATGACTCATTTCTTGTGTTGCTGCGGCAATGCGACGATCTATGACCTCTCTATTATCTTGACCTCTGAGGGTTAGCCGCTCTTGCAGGGCTTGCTTAGAAGGGGGCAGTATAAAAATACTTTGACTGCTCGGGAAGTGCTTTCGCGCCTGTTCCGCGCCCTGCCAGTCAATTTCTAGAATGACATCAATGCCCAGTTCGAGGGTCATTCTTACCCAGCTCTCTGAGGTGCCATAATGGTTGCCAAAGACTTCGGCATGCTCAAGAAATGCATCATCATCTACCATCTTTAGGAATTTAGATTGATTAACAAAGTGGTAGTTCACGCCATCTTTTTCTCCTGAGCGACGTTCTCTAGTGGTATGGGAAACTGAAGCCTGAATGTTATCGCCGCGAGTCAGAATTTCGCCAACTAGGCTGGTTTTACCAGCACCTGAGGGAGCGGAAACGATAAATAGTGTGCCTTGCTTCATAATGATGTTGATCCGGTATTGTTAAAATAGCTAAATTAATTAAGAACTATATTGCCTTGTTAGAGATTAACGCACCTCAGAGCGAGAGTGTACTAAAAATTGTTACCTTAGGGTGGCTAAAGGCACTGTAGAAACCCCACGCCGATCTAATATGCTGAGATTGGCGAAATACTTAGGCGTTCCAGTAGATTCCATTTATCCTGAGTAATCGAAGTCTTCGATGAAATAGAAAGATAAGTGAGGTTATCTAGGTTGGAAACTCAGGCTACCCCAAAAGTATTACCACCCATAAAAGTCGGATTTCTAGAGTCTTGGCGGCTGGTAAAGTTAAGTTATGCTGACCCTCTTAAGCACGCTCAGTACTTACAGNAGAAATATGGGAATGTTGTCCTGCACAGGGTGGGAAACATGAATGTGGTCCATCTGTTTGGTGCTGATGCAAATNGTTTGAGCTTGTTAAATCCGGGACAGATACTATCTAACAAAAAAGCGTGGGATCAAATTATTGGGCGCGTTTTTCCTAATGGGTTAATGCTTCGCGATGGCGAAGACCATCGTTATCATCGCAGGCTTATGCAGGCAGGGTTTAAAAATCAGGCGATGCAAGGCTACTTCAAACAAATGGCGCCCCAGATAGCGCAGAGTGTTGCGAGTTGGTTACCTGATACTAAGTCTGAGAAAGTACAGGCTTATCCTATTATCAAGCAAATGACCTTGGACTTGGCTGCTACGGTATTTTTGGGAATGAACCTCGGCGCAGAAGCGACCAAAATTAATGAGAATTTTGAATCGACCGTTGCAGCCGCTATGTGGCGTATGCCCATAGCATTACCTGGAACATTGCTATGGCGTGGCATACGAGCCCGACAGTCCATGTGCGATTTCTTTTTACCGATGATTTCAGAGAGACGGGCAGGAGACAGCCAAGACTTGTTTTCGTTATTGTCTCGCGCGACAGATGAAGATGGTAAAGGATACACTGATCAAGAGATCGTAGATCACATTAACTTTCTGATGATGGCGGCCCATGATACAACCACCAGTGCCCTAACGAGTATGACCTATGCTTTGGCCAAGAATCCCGAGTGGCAAGAACGGTTATGGTCCGAGATCGAGAGTTTGGGCGTTGAGATATTGTCATCTAATGATCTGAGTAAAATGGTTGAGACCAGTTGGGTGATGAAAGAAGCGCTCAGGCTATACCCTCCGCTTTCAACATTACCCAAATTCAGTAACAAGCCTTTTGAATTTGACGGATATATGGTTCCCGCTAAAGCCTTAGTGGTGACTTATCCTATACACACTCACCACTCAGAGGATTACTGGGATAGTCCTAAGCATTTCGACCCACTGCGCTTTAGTGACGAACGCAAGGAGCATAAGCGCAACGCATATAGTTGGATCCCCTTTAGTGGTGGAGCCCATATGTGTATCGGACTTCATTTTGCCGAGATGCAAATTAAGCTAGTGATGTTTGAAATGTTAAAAAATTACCGATGGACTGTGCCCAAGGGATATAAAATGCCTGTGCAGCAGTCACCGATCTCCAAGCCTACTGATGGATTGCCTATCACCTTTAGTCGACGTTAATAAAAAGTGATTCATAGATTAGTGCCGTAATAGTACGAATATTGATTTACTGTATGTTTTGAATCTGCTCTCGCATTTGTTCAATGAGCACTTTCAGCTCCACTGATGCCTGAGTTGTGACCCCAGCAATTGATTTAGAACCGAGAGTGTTGGCTTCCCGATTTAATTCTTGCATGAGAAAGTCTAGTCTGCGGCCAATAGATTCTGAGCTTTTCAATACGCGCCGAATTTCGGCGATATGCAATTCCAAGCGGTCCAGCTCTTCGTCGACATCTGCACGATTGGCAATTATTACCATCTCTTGCTCAAGACGATCTTCGTCCAGTTGGGCTTTCATGCTAGCAAGTTTTTCGTTTAGCCGCGTGCGCTGATGAGCCAATATGCTGGGCAGGTTTTCTCTTACAATAGTAACCTGCGTTTCAATGCCAGATAGGCGTTGTTCAATAATGTCGGCAAGCTTGTCGCCCTCACGCTGACGTCCTTCGAGTAGCTGCTCCACCGTGGCACTAAAGGTCTCAACAGCAGCCTTATGAAGACTTTCAGGTTCAATATCTTGATCTTTCAGAATACCTGGCCAGCGCATAATCTCGAGGGGCGATATCGTCGCGGGCTGTTTAATTTGTTTGGCAATTTGTTCGGCAATATCTATGTAGCGTTTAGATAATTCGAGATCGGCGTTAATGCTGGCATCACTATTGTTAAATGCCATTTGCACCGAGCAATCCACCTTACCTCTCGTGAGTTTTTTGCGGGCTATTTCACGCAGAGACATTTCAATCTCTCGCAGAGTTTCAGGTAGTCTGAAGCTTGTTTCTAGGAAGCGATGATTGACTGAGCGAAGTTCACAAGTGACGGAGCCCCAAGGGAAGTCGATGGTATTTCTGGCAAATGCGGTCATGCTGAGTGGCATAGTATCTCCAATAGAGGGCAATAAGTCCGGTTATGGTAACAAAGGCGGCCACGCGGGTGTTAGATTTGCTACAATTCCGCCAGATTTTATTCACCAACACTTTCTAGGAACGATATTATGACCAGACCCAGTGGCCGAAAACCTGAACAGCTGCGCCAAGTAAAGATTACTCGCGATTTTACCTGCCATGCCGAAGGCTCGGTATTGGTTGAGTTTGGAAACACAAAGGTGATCTGTACTGCCAGCGTAGAACCAGGGGTTCCGAGGTTCTTAAGAGGAAAAGGCGAAGGCTGGGTAACCGCTGAATATGGTATGTTGCCGCGCTCAACTAATAGCCGCATGGGTCGTGAAGCGTCTAGAGGCAAGCAAAGCGGGCGTACCCAAGAGATTCAACGGCTAATTGGCCGCTCTCTTCGGGCCGCGGTTGACCTAAAAGAATTGGGTGAAAACACGATTAATATCGATTGTGATGTTATTCAGGCCGATGGAGGCACGCGCACTGCTTCAATTACCGGGGCCTGTGTTGCTCTGGTTGATGCTATTCGACATTTACAGCGAAGTAAGCGCATCATGGGGGACCCCTTAGTTTCAATGATAGCTTCCGTATCAGTAGGCGTCTATAAAGGTGAAGCAGTCCTTGATCTGGATTACGCAGAGGACTCCATCGCTGAAACTGACATGAATGTGGTGATGAATAGTGAGGGCGGCTTTATTGAGGTGCAAGGCACAGCTGAAGCGGCACCTTTCAGTGGCGAAGAATTAACAACTATGTTGGATTTGGCAAAAAAAGGAATAGCAGATTTGGTGCGAGTGCAACAGATGGCGCTGTCCCAGTAATCGGATTAGACTTATGACTGTGAATAAAAACTATAAAACTCAATTTATCGACAACGCTCTGGACAGTGGCGCGCTTAAGTTTGGCGAGTTCACGTTGAAATCTGGGCGTGTTTCACCCCATTTCTTTAATGCGGGTGAATTCTGCTCAGGGAAGGCGCTTTCGGCTTTGGGCCGTTGCTATGCGACGGCTATTGTTGAGTCTGGGGTGCAATTTGATGTTTTGTTTGGCCCCGCGTACAAAGGTATTACTCTCGCTGCCACCACATCTGTAGCATTGGCTAACGATTATGATATCGACGTTCCTTACTGCTTTAATCGTAAAGAGGCAAAGTCTCATGGCGAAGGCGGCACATTGGTCGGGTCGCCCCTAAAAGGGAAGGTCCTTATTATTGATGACGTCATTACTGCCGGAACTGCCATTCGAGAGGTAATGGCTATGGTTGAAAGTGCTGGCGCTTATGCAGCTGGCGTAGTGATTGGATTAGATCGCAAAGAGCGCGGAAAGACGGAACAGTCAGCTATTCAAGAAGTAGAACAACAGTTCTCAATTCCAGTGATTAGCATTATCGATATAAATGATATTTTGGCTTATTTAGATGATAAAGACGACATGGCCGAACTTATAACGGCNATTAAAACCTATCGTTCGACCTACGGTGTAATTTAAAAGATTACGCCGTAGTCATCAAACTTTAGAGCTAAGATTCAAAGATACCTGCCGTTAGTAATTGCCATTGTTCTGGCCAATGTTGGTTGGGCGAGGTGGCAAAATCACTTCTAACATACTGGCTAATTTTACCTTCTACACTGACCAACATTAGATTCGCTGCCACAGAAACGGGTACATTCAATTTTAAGCCATCGCGCACTTCTGCTTCACGCAGAGCCTGTTTTAGCTGTGACTCAAGACGATCGAAAAATTGGGCTACGCGACTGTGTAATTTTTCACTTTCAATTGCCAGTGCATCCCCATTCAGGATACGCGTGATGCCAGGGTTCTTCTGACAAAACGCGATGACCAAACTAAGAATACGATAGCACTGGTTAACTGCATCTGGTTCTTCGCTGACGATAGATCTCACCCGGCCAAAGATAGTTTCTTCGATAAAGTCGATTAAACTTTCGTACATTCGTGTTTTGCTGGGAAAGTGCCGGTATAGCGCAGCTTCTGAAATGCCTAGTTCAGCGGCGAGAGCAGCAGTTGTGATCCGACCCTTAGACGTTTCAAGCATACGTGCTAACGCTTGCAAAATTTCTTGTGCTCGAGTGCCTTTTTTACCTGCCATTAGAGTGCTCCTGTTACTTCTTGATTAGTGATTAAAGTACCTACACCTTCATCGGTGAAAATTTCTAGCATCACCGCGTGCTCAACTCGACCATCGATTATATGTGCGCAAGAGACCCCTGATTTAACGGCATCAAGCGCACAGCGAATTTTTGGCAGCATGCCGCCATAAATCGTGCCATCGGCAATTAAATCGCCTACTCGGTCAACCGTAAGGCCGGTAAGAATGCCGCCTTCTTTGTCTTGTAAACCCTCTACATTGGTTAATAGTATAAGTTTTTCAGCTTCAAGGACCTCAGCCACTTTGCCTGCTACTAAGTCGGCATTAATATTAAAGGATGAGCCATCCTTACCAACNCCAATAGGCGCAATAACGGGAATAAAACCACTTTGAACTAGCATATCGATGACTGATTTATTTATTGACTCAACCTCACCAACATGGCCAATATCAATAATTTCTGGCACCGACATTTCAGGTGTTTGGTGAGACACGATCAGCTTTTTAGCTCTGATTAACTGTCCGTCTTTTCCGGTTACACCAAATGCCCGGCCACCAGCATTGCCAATCAAATTAACAATCTCTTTATTGATGGTGGCGCCAAGGACCATTTCCACGACATCCATGGTTTTACTGTCAGTTACCCTCATGCCGTCGACAAATTCTGATTTAATCGATAGACGTTCCAGCAGCTCTCCTATCTGAGGGCCTCCACCGTGAACAACGACTGGATTGATGCCTACTGCTTTCATTAGAACAATGTCTCGAGCAAAACTCTGCTTAAGACTTTCGTCCACCATTGCATTACCACCGTATTTAACCACCACAGTTTTGCCTGCAAAGCGCTGGATATAAGGAAGTGCTCTTGAAATAACCTGAGCGGTAGTGGCTGCTTCTTTGCGACTAAGTGACATAATTAAATATAATCTTCTAGTTGNTTAATAAAAGGGTTTAGTTCTCTTCTAAAGCGGGTTTTTATTTCTGCNAGCTGAGCATCATCGTCCGCTTCAAAACGTAGGGTTAAATTGGGGGTCGTGTTGGATGCCCGGATAAGCCCCCAACCACCAGAGTATTCCACACGTATTCCATCCAGTCTGATTATTTTTCCACCATCAAATATACAGTTAGTCTGCAGACTGTCCATCAAGAGAAACTTTCTATTATCAGGGACCGGAATTAAGATCTCTGGGCTGTAGCTACTGGTCTTAAACTCAGAAACGATCTCGTCGAGCAATTTAATACGACCATTGTGCTGCTGGCAGAGAATTTCCAAAAGACGCATTCCTGNATATAGTCCGTCATCAAATCCACCCCAACGATCATTGAAAAAAATGTGGCCGCTAAATTCCCCACCAAGCACTGCATTTTGATCACGCACTGATTTTCGAATATGGGAATGACCGGTTTTGCAGACAGTCGGAAAGCCTCCGCACTCCATAACGAGTTCTTTAAGGCGCATACTGCTTTTAATATCAAAAACAATGCCGCCGCCTGGCGTTTTTTCGAGTAAGTCTTTGGCAAAAATCATCATTAACCTATCTGGCCAGACAATATCGCCACTTTCAGAAATAACAACTAATCGATCACCATCACCATCGTAAGCAAAGCCTAGGTCAGAACCCGTTGAGACTACTTTGGCGATCAAATCTTGCAGGTTTTTTTCATCAGATGGGTTGGGGTCATGATTGGGAAAGCTACCGTCGATATCACAATAAAGCGACTCTACTGCACAGCCAAGTCCCTTAAACAGGTCGATAGCAATGGGCCCCGCCACCGANTTTCCAGCGTCGATAACGAGCTTAAAAGAGNGGTCAATAGAGCTGTTACTAATAATGTGTTGGCAATATTGAGAAATAATACCCTTTGTAATCTGCGGCGCTGAGACATCAGGCGAGACATTATTAGGCTTGAGTGCTGACTTTAATTCTTGTAATTGTTGGCCAGAAACCACTTCCCCATCAAGGATGATTTTAAAACCGTTGTAAGCAGCAGGATTGTGACTGGCTGTTACCATTACGCCACTTTTGCAGATAGGATCATGTTCAATTGAGAAATTTACTATAGGCGTGGTTACTTCACCGAGATTGATCACATGACAGCCCGCAACTTCTAGCCCAGAACATAGTGCTTCTGTCAGAGACTTTGAGCTTAGTCGAACATCACGACCGACAAAAAATGCTTGTTGATCTTGACTCAACGCAAGCTCTCCTAAAGCTACGCCCAGAGATAGGGCAAACTCATTGGTGATTGCACTATTTGCTAAGCCCCGAATATCGTACTCGCGAAATACTGACGAGTGCACTAAGGGATCTTCCTTATGAGGCAACCCACTTTGGCTGTAGTCGCTATTAGAGATGTGTAAATCCATATTAAGTCATCTAATGTTCGAGTCGATTAGTCCTGCGCGCTATGGCTAGACGCCATATGCGCAATCAGGTCTCTTGCTAGCTGAGTTTTACTTCTTTTATCAAACAAGGTTGATGACGTAGCATCGATCCAGCTCACTTCGTTTTCGTCGCTATTAAAGCCAATATCAGCGCGAGAAATATCGTTAGCGATGATAGCGTTTAGATTTTTAATCTGTAGTTTATCTTTTGCGTAATTTTCTACGTCAGAGCTTTCTGCGGCAAAGCCAACAACGTAGCAGTCGGGGTAAGCCTTGGATACGGTGCTGACAATATCGGGATTTTTAGTCAGAGCAATAGACATCGTATCACCCTGCTTTTTGATTTTTTGTTCTGCAATCGAAGCTGCTCGATAATCAGCCACAGCAGCCGTGGCAATAAAGAAATCGGCGCTCGCGCTCGCAGAGATTGCTGCTTCTAGCATCTGATCAGCGGACACTACCGACATTAATTGGCATCGCTCTGGAGCCGGTATGGCAACTGGTCCAGACACAAGCGTTACCTTGGCACCAGCATCTACTGCCGCAGCGGCTAAAGCGTAGCCCATCTTTCCGGAACTGTGATTGCTAATGAAACGAACTGGATCGATCGCCTCGCGAGTGGGTCCAGCTGTGATGACGACCTGTTTGCCTTCTAGTAGGCGATGGCTAAAAAAGCTAGCCGCTTGCTTTACAATGTTGTCTGGTGACTCCATTCGACCCTGACCCACATCGCCGCATGCCTGAGACCCTTCGTCAGGACCAATAGTGGTTACCCCCCGTTGCTGCAAGATGGCTATATTCTCCAGAGTAGCGGGATGATTCCACATAGCTTGATTCATTGCTGGCGCTACTGCAGTGATGGCCCGCGTTGCCAAATAAACAGCCCCCAACAAACTATCTGCTCTACCGTGAACCATACTAGCAACGAAGTCGGCAGTAGCCGGGGCAATTAACAGTAAGTCTGCCCAGCGAGCTAGTTCGATATGACCCATGCCTGCTTCAGCTTTTTCGTCAAGTAACCCAGTATGTACGGGATGACCGGAGAGAGCNTGCATTGTTAGCGGACGAATAAATTCTTCAGCTCCTGGAGTCATCACCACGCGAATTTCTGCACCATGATCTTGAAGACGCCTTACAAGTTCTGCGCTTTTATATGCTGCGATGCCGCCACTGATACCTACAATTATTCGTTTGTTTGACAGACCGTTCATTAATTGTCCAGACAGTATGGTATTTGGGATGTAAGATAACATTTTGAAAAGGAATTCTACAGTGATAAATAAGGACTTACTATGGCTACACGTCAATGGCCGCATCATCAAAGACCGCGGGAGAAGATTTTAACACTTGGAGTGAAGGCTCTTTCTAATGTGGAATTACGCGCAATTT
>JGI26254J51713_1001039_pt1 | contig 10406 bp, 10 predicted proteins | sample SaaInlV_120m_DNA_3_FD_51713 | JGI IMG/M metagenome (IMG submission 51713)
AGCCCTTAACCATTTCCTTTGATCGACTAGAAGAAAATCGCCAATCACTCGTAAAGGAAATTACTAAAAATTTGGATTTTACTTTTTTAAAAACTTCGCTTAGTTTTTTCTTATTATTCTTTGTAGGGTCATAGTAGTCTAAAGCCTTTGTCATACGAATATAGGTATTAGCATCAAATTCTTTTGCAAATTTATCACCCTGATAATTTAAATAAGATTCAATTTCGAATTCAGTATTAAAATTATATTGATAATTCTTATTTTTTATTTTTCTTCCAAATTTGCTTCCCATCACATCATTTGATAAATAAGTAATATGACCTAGCATACGTGCGATTCTTAAACCACGCTTGGGTTTATTTTTGTTTGCATAAAAATTACCCTTTTTAAAATCTGGATCAGTTATTATTGATTGTCTTGCAACCTCGTTAAAGGCAATATTTTGAGCAGTTAAATTTGGCGCTGCTGCGATAACAATCGTGTTACTAACGTCATTTGGGAATTGTATGCTCCACTCTAATGCNTGCATACCACCGAGGCTTCCACCTATTACGGTAGATAATTTTTTGATACCTAAATAATCGATTAGAGTTTTTTGTGATTTGACCCAATCCTCAACTGTGATGATTGGGAAGTTTGCACCCCATATTTTTTTTGTTTTTGGATTAATTGATTTAGGCCCTGTACTGCCCTCATTACCTCCTAAATTGTTTATTCCAATAACAAAAAATTTATTGGTATTTAATGGTTTTCCGGGGCCAACAAGACTGTCCCACCAGCCGGGGTGCTTATCTGTTTTTTTATACCTACCGGCAATATGCTGATTCCCTGATAACGCATGACATACTAAAACAGCATTATCTTTATTTTTATTTAATTTGCCATATGTTTCATATATTAGTTCATAGTTATCGAGCGTTTTTCCACAAGATAATTTTATTGGGTCTAAGCATTTAAAAATTTTAGGCTTTACAATACCAACTGAATTAATTTCTTTCATTTTAGAATTATACTATTTGAATAAGCATTAGACTTTATATTTTTGATGCTGATGTCACTCTAATTTTTTGATTGATATCTTTGAACTGTCTAATGGTATCAAAAGAGCTTTTTTCAAAAAATTGTTTTACTTTAGCTGCTTGATTGTATCCATGTTCAATAAATAATTCCCCCTTTGGTTTTAAAAATTTAGGGGCGTTTTTAATGATTGTAAATATATCTGCATACCCATTATCGTTAGAAAATAAAGCATTAAATGGCTCATAATTTATTTCTGGGGTTAACAAGTGGATATCATCTTTTGCAATATAAGGTGGGTTACTGAGAATCAAATCAAAATTTTCTTTTTCATTAATGTTATTAAACCAGTTGCTTTCAATAGAATTTATATTTTCTAATTTGTGCTTTTCAATATTTTTGTTAGCAACATGTAGGGCTTTTGAGGATATATCTGTAATAGTTATTTTTGAATTTGGATAGAGTTTTGATAATGTAATACCAATCACACCAGAGCCTGTCCCTAAATCTAAAATATTAAGTCTAGATTTTTCTTCGAATTGGTCTAACACCAAATCAATCAATAATTCGGTGTCTTGTCGTGGAATCAGTGTGTCGTGATTCAGATAGAAAGTTTCTCCGTAAAAATCCCATTCTTTAAATATATATGCAAGAGGTTGCCTTTCTATACGTTTTTTTAGAATTAATGAAATAAATATCTCTTGGGTTTTCTTTATATTTGTTTTTTGATTGGATAATAGGAAAGAGGAAGGCTTCTTAAGGACAAACTTTAAAATATATTCTGCTTCAATTTTTGCCTCACGCTCATTTATTTGTATATTTTTTTTGAGACATTCCTGAATTTTTTTTTGATGATAGCTGACTGAAGCCACTGGCTTATTCGTTTTCTATTTGCGCGAGAAGGTCTGCTTGATGTTCCGCAGTTAGCGCCTCAATTAATTCGGTCAAATCACCATCCATTATGTAATCTACTTTATAAAGCGTTAGATTAATTCTATGATCAGTAATTCTTCCTTGAGGAAAATTATAAGTCCTAATTCTTTCGCTTCTATCCCCACTGCCAATCAATGATTTTCTTTCCGATGCAATTTGATTTTGCTGTTCTTTAATTTGATTATCTTTTATACGCGCTGCAAGAACACTCATAGCTTGCGCTTTATTTCGATGTTGAGACCTATCATCTTGGCACTCAACTACAATTCCAGTTGGTAAATGAGTAATTCTTACTGCTGAATCTGTTTTATTAATATGTTGGCCACCAGCACCAGATGCACGATATGTATCAATTCTAATATCAGCAGGGTTTATATCAACCTCACTAATTTCATCAGCCTCTGGAAGAACTGCAACGGTACAAGCTGACGTATGAACCCTACCTTGTGTTTCCGTATCAGGAACTCTTTGGACACGATGCCCTCCTGATTCAAATTTTAATTTTTCATATGCGCCCGATCCCATTACCTTCATAATGACTTCTTTGTATCCTCCGACTTCAGATGAGTTACTTGAGATGATTTCTATTTTCCAACCCATTCGTTCGGCATATCTGGTATACATTCGATAAATATCACCTACAAATAAAGCTGATTCATCACCCCCAGCACCAGCCCTTATTTCAATGAATATATTTTTCTCATCATCATCATCTTTTGGGATTAATAATTTAAGAAGTTCTATTTCAACCTCTTCTAAATGGGTGTCACCCTTATCAATTTCTTCTTGGGCAAACTCTTTCATTTCAGGATCACTCAAAAGCTCCCTAGCTTCATCTATGTCTTGAGTAATTTTTTGGTATTTTTTATAAATTTCAACGATAGGAGTTATTTCAGAATGCTCTTTGGAAATTTTTTTGTATCTTTCCATATCCTTTGTCACATCTTCATGGCTTAATTCTGTGTTAAGAGTATCAATTCTTTTCACTAAGGCTTCAAGTTTATCCTTCATTGATGTCTTCATTTTTTCTCTTCTTTAATGTTATATATTTTTTTAATAAGTAAATCTATTTCGGTATCTTGACCATTATCACGAATTGCAGTTGTAGGCCCATGCAGAAATTTTTTTGTTAAATTGCTGATCAATTTGTCAATTACTTCCTCGGAGGGAGAGCCGATTTTTATACTATTCCTTGCTTTTTTTGCCTCAATTAATGCAATATTTTCGAATTGATCTCTTAAGAGCTTAATAGTTGGAATATTTTTTATTTGTTTAGATTTATGGTAGAAATCTTTTGCCTGATATTCAATTATTTGGTTTGCTTTTTTTGTAGCGTCTTGTCTATTTATCACTCCTTGTTGGGCTATCTTAACAAGATCATCGAGTGTATAAAGAAAAACGTCATCTAATTTACTTACTTCTGATTCAATATCTCTTGGAATTGCTAAATCAACAAGCATTATGGGCCGATGCTTTCTTTTACTTAAGGCTTGCTCAATCATGCCCAATCCTATTATAGGTAATTGGCTTGCAGTAGAGCTTATTAAAATATCGTAATTATGCAGTTGATCATATATTTCACCAATTAGGCAAGCTTCTCCATTAACTTTCTTTGCTAAAGCCTCACCCTTTTCAAATGATCTATTGGCTATTGATATCTTTTTTGGGTGATGTTTTTGAAAATACTTTGCACACATTTCACTGATTTCACCAGCCCCAACGAACATTACTTGCGTTTGGTTGATTTCCCCAAAGATTTTTTTTGCTATTGAAAGCGCACATGATGCAATTGTTGTTGGGCTTGAACCTATTTGGGTTTCTGTCCTTACTTTCTTTGCAGTTTTAAAAATGTCTTGAAAGAACGTATTAATAAATTTTCCTTGAACACCTGAAAGATTTGCAACCTGGGAGGCCTGTTTCATTTGCCCAAAGATTTGCGTCTCTCCTATTAACATACTGTCTAAGCCTGACGCTACTTTGCATGCATGCACATAACAATCTTGATTTGAGAGGGTATAAAGGTATTTTTTAAGTTCAGAGAATTTGATGTCATTAAAGCTAGAAAGCCACTGGTAAATTTCTTTTGGATCTTTGGATTGAAAATATATTTCTGTTCGATTGCAGGTTGAAAGTATTAAAGCCTTGGCGCCTGTTTTTAATCTTAAGTCTTTAAGAACATGACTTAACATATCGTGCGAAAAGACAAATTTTTCCCTAATTTCAATAGGCGCTGTCTTATGATTTAGGCCAACAAGATTTAAATCCATTATTTTGATAGTCCGCTTGCTTTATAATTATTTCATTTAAAAAAAGGGTAAAATACGTATTTTACAATAATTCAATTCAATTTAATTTGGGAACTTAGTATATATGGAAAAAACATTCAGAATCGCCCCTAGTATTTTGTCAGCTAATTTTGCAGAATTAGGACAAGAAATTACAGACGTTATAACCTCTGGAGCAGATATTGTTCACTTTGATGTGATGGATAATCATTATGTTCCAAATTTAACAATTGGTCCTTTAGTGTGCGAAGCTATTAGACCTGTAACTGATGCAATAATTGATGTTCATTTAATGATAGAGCCTGTCGACAGAATAATCCCTGATTTTGCTAAGGCCGGTGCGAATATCATTACATTCCATCCGGAAGCTTCAAATCATATTGATAGAAGCTTATCTATGGTAAGAGACCTTGGGTGCAAATCTGGTTTAGTATTTAATCCTGCAACATCGCTTGACTATCTTGACCATGTAATGGATAAGATTGACATGGTTCTTTTAATGTCTGTTAACCCTGGGTTTGGAGGGCAAAAATTTATTCCAGAAACTTTGAATAAATTGAGATTAGCAAGAAAAAAAATAGACCAATACATGGAAAAGACCGGAAGAGAAATTTGGCTTGAAGTGGATGGCGGAGTTAATGCTGACAATATCACTGAAATTGCTCAAGCAGGTGCAGATACATTTGTTGCAGGCTCAGCAGTATTTGGAGCAGCAAATGATAATGATCCCAACAAATATGATTCAATTATAGGTTCTTTAAGAGCGTCATTAGCAAAAGCTTAGGTATTGGAAAAATTTTCTAACATAAAAGCCATCCTTTTTGATTTGGATGGCACATTATTTGAAACAGCACCTGAGTTGTCTGATTCAATCAACCTGATGCTGAAAGATTTAAAAATGGCCGAATTAGAAAAAGATGAAATCAAAAATTTCATTGGCAAAGGGGCGGAAAATCTTATTAATCAATCTATAAAATTTTCATCAAAAAAAGATCCAAGTCTTTTTTTTACCAAGGCTGAGAAATTATTTGATCAACACTATTCGTTACATTCGAGGAAAAGCCATATGTTCGATGGTGTTGAAAAAACAATTGCAGATCTAAAATCTAAAGGTTTTCTCTTGGGCTGTGTAACAAACAAACCTACTCATTACACGACCGCTTTAATGAAAGAATCAAGATTAATTGAGTCTATGGATATCATTGTTTCAGGGGATACAACCGAGAAAAAAAAACCTGACCCGCTCCCTATTCAGTATGCGCTTAATCAATTAACTATAGGGCCAAAAGAGGCGATTATGGTTGGAGATTCGTGTGTAGATATCGAGGCAGGGTTTGCTGCAGGCACTTACATAGTTACTGTTCCATACGGGTACCAATATGGAGAGTCAATTATTTCTGATAAAGTAGATTATGCGATGTCCCACTTTAAAGAATTAACCCAAATTATTAATTAAAATGCTTTCTACTATTTCTAAACAAGAATTTGATGATTTTCTAGAAAATGGATTCAATAGAATTCCTTTGGTGCTTGAGTGCTTTGCTGATTTAGATACACCATTATCTGTTTATTCAAAGCTAGCAAATGAACGTTATAGTTATTTGCTTGAATCGGCAGATGGGGGAAAGAAATATGGTCGGTATTCAATTATTGGCCTGCCAGCAAAAGTTAGGATTCAAATTAAAAAAAATACAATTACAGTTTTTTGTGAAGATAAAGTTACTGATGAAATCTTTGATCAAAACCCTTTAGATTTTATCGATGAATTTATGGGTCAGTTCAAAACGCCCAAAAATCTTGATTTACCAAGGTTTTCTGGGGGTCTTGCAGGATATTTTGGGTATGAAACTATTCAATATATTGAGCCAAAATTAAGCAAAGAGTTTTTAAAAGATAAGCTTGATCTTCCTGACATACTTTTGATGCTATCAGATGAGGTCGTTGTTTTTGATAATGTGAGTGGTAAGTTATATTTTGTTAATTATGTTGATGCGAAAATGCCAAATGCCTATGATGTTGGTATGGTTAGACTTAAAGCTTTAGAGAAAAAATTAAAACAAGACCCCTCACCCTATCCTTTTGAAGAGAATAAATTTGATGATAGTTTGACAGAGGCTAAATCAGAATTTGGTAAAGAAAATTTTTTAAAAGCAGTTGAAAAGGTTAAAAAATATATATTTAATGGCGACATTATGCAGGTGGTTTTATCTCAAAGATTGAGCCAGACATTTAAATCTAACCCGCTATCTTTATATAGAACATTAAGAAATCTTAACCCCTCGCCCTATATGTATTTTTATAATATGGATGATCACTATGTTGTTGGAGCATCTCCTGAAATATTGGTCACTCTAGAGGGAGAGAAGGTTACAGCTAGACCTATTGCAGGGACTAGGCCAAGAGGGAAAGACGAGAATGAGGATGTAGCGCTAGAAAAAGATTTGCTGCAAGANCCTAAAGAAATTGCTGAGCATGTGCAACTTATGGATTTAGGTAGGAATGACATTGGACGGGTGTCTGAGACATCTTCGGTAAGGGTAACCGATCATATGATTATTGAGAGATATTCTCATGTTATGCATATTGTTTCAAATGTTGAAGGCAAGCTGAAAGAAAATCTTTCTGCCATGGACGTTTTAAAAGCAACCTTTCCTGCTGGCACGGTCAGTGGTGCACCAAAAGTAAGGGCGATGGAGATTATAAACGAGTTAGAATCAACGAAACGGGGGGTTTATTCTGGTGCTGTTGGATACATTGGGTTTGACGGAGATATGAACGTAGCTATTGCCATTAGAACGGCAGTCATAAAGAATCAAACACTTTTTGTTCAGGCAGGAGCTGGAATAGTTTCAGATTCAGTCCCAATGAATGAGTGGATAGANACTCAAAATAAAGCAAAAGCAATTTTAAAAGCGGCCGAGTTGGTTCAGGCCAGGGTGGCGGAGTAGTTTTATGTTATTAATGATAGATAATTATGATTCTTTTACTTATAACCTAGTGCAATATCTAGCTGAAATTGGACAGGAGGTAAAAGTTTTTCGAAATGATAAAATTACTATTAGTGAAATTGATGAGCTAAGTCCTAAATATATTGTTATTTCGCCTGGGCCATGCACTCCAAACGAAGCTGGTATTTCGCTTGATTTAATTGAGTCTTTTAAGGGAGGGTTCCTATCTTGGGAGTGTGTCTAGGACATCAAGCAATTGGCCAAGCGTTTGGCGGAAAGATAACTCATGCGCAAACCATAATGCATGGGAAAACATCAAAAATATCTCATAAAAATAAAGGCGTTTTCAATGGAATTAAAAACCCTTTTATAGCCACGAGATATCACTCATTAGTTATTGATAGGAAATCTTTACCAGGTTGTTTTGATATTACAGCTTGGACAGATGATAATGAAATTATGGGAATCAAGCATAAAGATTTACCAATCGAGGGCGTTCAGTTTCACCCAGAATCTATTTTGAGCGAACATGGACATGATTTGTTAAAAAATTTTTTAGACCAAAATGAGTGAACAATTTACAGCCATAATTAATTCTCTTATTAATCAAAAGGACATATCTTTTAAGGATATGCAATCTTTTATGAATCAAATAATGAGAGGTGAGATTAGCCCGATTCAAATTTCAGGTTTTATGGTTGCTCTTCAAATCAAAGGCCCAACGATTGATGAGATAGCTGCAGCTGCGGGGGTGATGAGAGAGGCTTCAAATAAGGTAAATATCACGCATAAAAAAAATTTGATCGATACTTGTGGGACCGGCGGCGATAGCCTACAAACTTTTAATGTATCGACAATCTCAGCAATTGTTGCTGCTTCAGCAGGTGCCATAGTTGCAAAACATGGCGGCCGTTCAGTATCATCAAAATCTGGCAGTGCCGATGTATTAGAATCGTTAGGGGTTAATGTAAATTTAAATTTTTCTCAGCTTGGGAAGCTTGTTGACGACATTGGTATTGGTTTTATGTTTGCTCCAAACTACCATCCGGCAATGAAACATGTCGCACCGGTAAGAAAGGAATTAAAACTTAGGACTATTTTTAATTTACTTGGACCATTAACGAATCCAGCCTCAGCAAAAAATCAAGTTGTAGGTGTTTATAGTAAGGGGTTGACCTATGTGTTTGCCGAGGTTTTGAAAAAGCTAGGCAGTCAGCATGTACTTTCTGTTCATGGCGCTGACGGTATGGACGAAATATCAATTACAGGAAAAACATATATCGCTGAACTTAAAAATGGAAAGATTACAGAGTATCAATTTCATCCACAAGATTATGGTTTTAAAATAGGTAAAATAGAAGATATTGAGGTGGGTGGCATAGAAAGCTCTAAAGAAATGATGCTTAGCATTTTAAATGGTGAAAAAAATACCGCTCGTGATATTACAATTTTAAATTCAGGTGCGGCGCTTTATGTATCTGGTATTTGCTTAGATTTTGAGTCTGCTTTTCAGCTATCAGCTCAAATGATTGATGAGGGGCAAGCACTTAAAAAACTTAATCAATTAATTAAAAAATCAAATGAGTAATATTTTAAATAAAATTTTAGCCACAAAGTCTTTAGAAATTTCAGAGGCAAAAAAAAGTTTATCAATTGAGCAATTAAAGAAGCGTATTTTGGAAAATGATAAACCTAGAGATTTTATTCAGGCATTAAGAGAAAAACATTCAAAGGCATTGCCAGGCGTGATTGCCGAGATTAAAAAAGCAAGTCCATCCAAAGGGGTTATTAGGGAAAACTTTGACCCTGTTTCAATTGCACGCTCATACGAAAAAGGGGGCGCTGCCTGCTTATCTATATTGACAGATCAAGATTACTTTCAAGGACACCCTGATTTCATAAAACAAGTAAAATCCAATTCAAANCTACCNGTATTACGAAAAGATTTTATTATTGAGCCATATCAAGTATATGAATCAAGGGCTTTAGGCGCTGATTGTATTTTGTTGATTGTTGCGGCGCTTGATTTAAAAAAAATGAAGGAATTGGAGGGCGTTGCAGATGATTTAGGGATGGCAGTTTTAGTAGAGTCCCACAATCAAGAAGAGTTAGATGCGGCTTTAGCGTTAAGAACGCCATTAATTGGTATAAATAATAGAGACCTTAAAACGTTTGATGTGTCTTTAAACACATCTGTTAATTTGGTAAAGAGCATCAAGAACAGAATGCCCATTACAGAATCAGGTATTTTTAATCAAGCGGATGTANAATTGATGAATGAGCATCATATCAATACCTTTCTTGTTGGAGAGGCATTCATGAGGCAGGCTGATCCTGGAGAGGCGCTCAAAGCGCTATTTTTTAAATGAGTTTAGTTTAATGGCTATTTTAAAAAGACCTAGACGAATGCGAGAAAGTAGTTTCTCGAGAGCGCTGATGCGTGAAAATAATATTTCTGTAGACAACCTTATTTATCCAATGTTTGTCATAGAGGGCTCTAAAGTTCGTCAAGATGTAGAGTCAATGCCTGGCATCCAAAGGCTGAGTATTGATGAGCTAATAAAAGATGCTACTGAGTGTCATCAATTAGGTATTCCAGCAATTGCTATTTTCCCGTGCATAGAAAAAGAATTAAAAACAGACGATGCAAGAGAGGCGTTTAATGATAATGGCCTCGTCCAAAGGGCAATAAAAAAAATAAAAAAAGAAATACCTGATCTTGGAGTTATTTCAGATGTAGCACTTGATCCCTTCACCTTGCATGGACAGGATGGGTTAGTTGATTCAGAGGGACATATATTAAATGATGAAACAGTTAGCATTTTGACTAAACAAGCTTTAAGTCATGCAAAAGCGGGGGCTGATATCGTGGCACCCTCAGACATGATGGATGGAAGAGTGGGAAGAATTAGAAAGTCCCTTGAAGAGAATAAATTTATTAATACAAAAATTTTAGCTTACTCTGCGAAATATGCTTCTTCTTTCTACGGTCCGTTTAGGGATGCTGTTGGCTCTCTAAAATTATTAGGAAAGTCTTCTAAAGAGACTTATCAAATGGATCCTGCCAATAGTGATGAGGCTTTAAATGAGGTGAAATTAGATATTCAAGAAGGTGCTGATATGGTCATGGTAAAACCTGGTATGCCCTATCTTGATATCGTCTTCAGGGTAAAGGAAACATTTAATAAGCCTACTTTTGTCTATCAGGTTAGCGGTGAGTACG
>JGI26254J51713_1001043_pt1 | contig 10371 bp, 5 predicted proteins | sample SaaInlV_120m_DNA_3_FD_51713 | JGI IMG/M metagenome (IMG submission 51713)
ATCAGCACTGTCTTTAATACAACAGCATATGAGTTGCCGTATCCTAATGATCTCTTGAGTGGTTTATGTGAAGAATCTGTACCAATTTTTACCTCTATTCTTTCGCCAATAGATACAAACCTAGACTCGTATAATGATTTGATTGTTCATTACTGGTGTGGTCCTAAGGAATTTGGAGTCTATATCGATACTCCAGTACCTGATGCAGTGGTTGCATTTAAAAACAATGGTGATGAAACTTTCACAATTGCTAACTCTGAAGTATTTGGTCAAGAGACTCTTAGCTTTGGGGCGGCAAGCAGAAAGGTTGTTGAAGCCGACTTTAATGGTGATGGATATTTAGATATTTTATATGCATTAAACAAAGAAGATGGAAGGGCTCAAGCTGGCGAAGCCGGTGGGGCTTCTAATGAGTCACCCCAAAACATTCTTTTATCTAATGGCGATGGGACATATGCTCTAGCTGATCTAGGATTCAGTGAATGGGTACATGCTGTTGACGCAGCACAACTTCCATCAGGGAATTTTGATGCTGTTATCTCAGGCTTTCGTTCGCCTGATGTAAGAGGATTCAGATACGAAGGCCAAGCATTTCAATCAGTAACAGATTACTCAAGTCCTGGGGGACCAGTTAATCGTTTTGGTGCAAGTACTTTAAAATTTCTCCCTGAATACACAATTGGCTCAGGCAGTACTTTAGCAATTTCTGATAGTGGAGATTGCGGGATTCAAGTTAATTTAAGTAGCTTTTCAAAAGCTAGCGGCGAATGGTTGTTTAGTGATAAAACAGATTTCAATTGTCGAACTATTCAAAACGCATATGAAAATTATACGGGAGAAGTTGGCGATTTACCTTTAGTAACTATAGATGGGCAAGATTACACCGGTGGTGGGTTCGGCAACGATGAGTCATGTGCACTTGAGTTATCTCCCGGTGATAGACCTGTAGCAGTAGTCAAATATTCTGCGCAACCTATTACGGGAAATTATGTAGAGGGTGTTATTTATAAGCAAGGAGAGTTAACAGTTGAAAATAAAATAAATATTTTTGAAGTTAGTGATTCTGGTCTTGCTCTTAAAACTGGTGTTATCGAAGGCCATGATGTAAGTACATTATTTACATTTGGTGCCTGCAGAGATATCAATAACGATGGTTATGATGACTTGGTGCTTCTCCAAAATGCTGGAGGTGGAGGGGAGGCAACGAATACAAGAAATAAACCTATCATCTATCTAAATGATAAAGAAAATCATTTGGTTAAGATGGATCTAGAGGGGATTCCTGAGATACCTGTAGGAGATAATAATTTTGATTACTTGATTCATGGCTTTTTAGCAGACATGAACGGAGATTCAATTGAGGACTTGGTATATTACAGGGCAGCCCGCAGCTACATAGACTCCAATGGTACTTTGGACCCTGATATGACTAACCTTATAAGAATATACTGGGGCGTTAAAAACTTGCAACCCTAAATTTTGATCTCTATTTTAATCAAGCCTATTTAGAGAGCTGAAGATTTCTTTTCCATGGGAGAAGGTTGAAACTATTTGCAGATCCAATAAAGACTCTGATGGCATACTTAAAGGGTCTGCTGAGAGCACAACAAGATCAGCTAATTTACCAACCTCAATGGTCCCTTTTATGTCTTCTTCAAAATGCTGATATGCAGCATTTATTGTCATAGCCTTCAGCGCGTCATAGGTCGAAATCCTTTGGTCTGGTCCGAGTACTTTTCCGGATCTGGTCAGTCGATTTGTGGTTGACCAAAGTAGCCTAATCATATCTGGTGGAACAATAGGGGCATCATTATGGACAGTGAAGGGCATCCCTCTTTTGAGGGTTGAGTTTGTTGGGCTTATGCGAGAAGCTCTTTCATTGCCAAAGACAGAATCTCTATGCCAGTCTCCCCAGTAAAAAGTATGCGTTGAGAAATAAGATGGGATAATTCTAAGCTCCTTCATTTGATCAAGTTGATCTTCTCTAACAGTTTGCGCATGAATCATGACTGTTCGATGATCCGAAGAAATAGAAGACTTCTGAACTGCCTCAAGTAACATGTCTGCCGCTGCGTCTCCATTTGCGTGAGCCATGATCGGAATTTTTGCCATTGAATATTTTTTAATAAGCTGATCAACAGACTCTTGAGGAATCAGAGGATAGCCTTTGTATTGTTCATCTTGACCATGGGGTGGAACGAGATAGGGTTTAGTAATGTAAGCAGTTTTACCTTGTGGAGAACCATCTAAAATTAATTTAACTCCCCCCATTTTTAATCTACCTGAATAATCCCCAAAGTTTAGCGATTGAATTGATTCATCCGGAACGCCTTGAGCGATTGGAAAGCTAATCACATCTATGGTCAGAAGATTTTGGGCATCAGCTGCTTGCATGAGCCCAATTGACGCTTGATTTGATGCTCCGTCTTGCGCTGTGGTAATGCCATTACTGGCATATACCTTCATGGCTTTAACAACGCTGCCCATGGGATCTTTGTATGAAGCCATGGCCAATTGCTGGACAGGGTATGCTGCTGTCTCCTCTAACACACCATTGGGTTGTGATGAATTTATCTCTCGGCGGATTTTGCCACCTGGCGGATCTTGTGATTCAGAGGTAATGTTGGCCAAAGATAAGCCAAGCGTGTTGGATGAACCTAAATGACCTGATACATGAATTAAATATATAGGATTGATTGTGCTCACTGCATCTAAATCTTCTCTTGTTGGATGTCTTTGCTCCTCCAAGAGCGAATCATCGTAACCCATTCCTATAACCCATTCGCCTGGTTTGAGATTTCCCTTATTAATAAATTCTCTTAGTTCTGACTGAATATTTTCGATTGCATTTACAGGACCCACAGGCTTGGATGCAATATTTGCTACTTGAGTAGAAAAAGCCACAAAAGAAGCATGTCCATGCGCATCAATAAAACCTGGNAATATTGATTGATCACCATAATCAAGATGTTTCCCTTGAATTTTTTTGCCTTCCTTGATACTNCCAATCCAAACAATTTTTTTATCCGCAATAGCGATTGATAATGGTTCAGCATCTTTGTCTGCGTTCATTAAAATTACATTGCTTGAGCTTAAAATTAAGTCCGCCTCAATTGGAGGATCAGAACAACTTACAAAAAATAAGAGCCCAAGAAAGATTGCGAAGGTTTTAGGGTTGATTATTAACATCTCTTTTATGATTTTATTGCCGATTGATAGCATAGCTGTATTAGCCTTAATTTTATACTGGTTGCATTCATCCCGTTTATTTGATTAAGTAGGAGATATATAAATTATTTATTTTTACTTTATTTAGGAGTAGTAAAATTATGAGAGATTCAATTCAACCTTTATCCCTAAAAATATCAGTCTTATCTTTAAGTCTTTTATTTTTAGCATACCCAGCTCAATCACAAGAATCTTCTGCAAGTCTAATAGAAGAAATTATTGTTACATCACAAAGAACAGAAGAAAGTCTTCAAGATGTTCCTATAGCAGTTACAGCTTTAACTGGAGACATGCTTGAAGATATGCAGATTGAATCTGGGTCAGACTTGCAGATGATAACGCCTAGCTTAAGCTTTCAAGGTGGTGATGCTGGAGGAGGAACATTTAATATTCGAGGTATTACTAATCTAGCTGTTTCAGCAACATCTGAATCTGGTGTTGAAATTCATGTAAATGATTTGCCAGTTGGTTCCACCACTATGCAAGATGGTGAATTTTTTGACATGGAGCGTATTGAGGTTTTAAGAGGGCCACAAGGAACACTTTATGGAAAAAATTCTGTAGGCGGAGCAATCAATTTAATTACTGCTAGACCAGTTTTTGGTGAGTCGCTTGGAAAAGTCTCTGTCGATACAGGCAGTTTTGATTTATTAAAAACTAAACTTATGGTGAACGTTCCTTTAGGTGACTCTCTAGCTATGAGAATTGCTACATCATCTGTTGAAAGAGATGGCGATATTAAAAATATCTATTCTAAAGCAACCATGAAGTATTTAAACGGAAGAGATTCTAATGCTTTTAGACTCTCTCTTGCATGGCAACTCAACGACTCAACGGATATATTGCTTGTTCATGATACTTACGAGGAGGATTCTTCGCGTCACTATGTAAACAACAGATACTGTAAGCGCGATCCCTCAGTCGCAGTAGGTTGTACTCCTGGAGCTCCTTTGGTTCATGAGCTAACTCATCCTATGGCAACTTTTGTTGAAAATCTTGCGATTTTAACTGGGATTTTAGATTACACACCTGTAACTGATATGTCAGGAGCACCTAAAGGCTTTTGGGAGTCTAATAATAGAGGTAATCCTAGATACATTGTCGATCAAGATATTACTCAGTTAATTATTAATCATTCTATTAACGATAACTGGGACATGACTGTGTCACATTCAAGAAAAGATAGACTCTACGACAGAACAGGGGTGTATGAATCCGAAGAATATGATCGCCTAAGATTTAAGGACAATCCATATTTTCCAGGTGGTAACGTCCCCATGAGTGGATACGGAGCAAACTGTACACTTGAAGATGGAACACTTGGTTCATATGGGGGCTGTTTAACAGACACATTGAACTATCCAGATGGATTTGATCGTCAATACAATCCAGCGGGAAAAAATGAAGTTACCGAGATGAGATTCCAATCAAATTTGAACGGAAATTGGAATTATTTATTAGGTGCAATTCATACAGAATCTTCAGGAAAAAGTGTCTATGATATTGCTGCAAATGGTTTAGATGCTTTGGCCTTATTTCCTCCAGGAGTTCTAACTGGCGGACTGCCACAAGGATATGTTCAGCTATATGCCCCTTTGTATAGAACCTCTTCTATTTCAGCTACCAGAAGTTCAGCTATTTTTGGTGAGATTTATTATCAACCAAATGATCGATTGAAATATACTCTTGGTTTAAGAAGAACAGAAGATTACAAAGAGCAATATGGTCGATCGCCATTTTTGAGTGTTGTAGGTTTTGGAAGTCAGGGAAATGGTTTCACTGCATTGCCGGGACAATCTATTCCTGAATTTGGTCAATCTTGGTATGCCTCTGGAACTCCTGGAGATCCTGAGACCGAATATGCAAACAATACAGGGCGTTTTGTTGTTGATTATGCTTTAAATGATAATACTTTGGTTTATGGCTCAATATCTAAAGGCTTTAAGGGAGGAGGATTTAACCCAGCGCTAGATCCTGCAAAATATCCTAATACCCCGCAAGTCTTTCCATCCACTGAGTTAACTGCTTTTGAGGTTGGCTTTAAAGCTGATTTCCCAGAACAAGGTATGAGATGGAATGCAGCCGCTTACCTATATGATGCGGAAGACTATCAAGTAACTAAAATTCAGAATAAAACTCGTGTTAACGAAGGAATTGATGTTGACATGATGGGTTTTGAAAGTGAGTTTATTTGGGTTCCTCTCAATGCTCCTCAATGGCAAATTAATATGGGCATTGCGTGGGAAGAATCAGAAATAGCCAGTGGTGAAATGATAATGAATCCAGCAAATGCTGATCTTTGTTTGACAACAGGTTGCGGCAATTGGCACTTAATGAAAAATGCAGCAGACGGCGAAGTGTTTGTTGTTAGAAAAGATGTTGCAACTGTTATTTGGAATATGTGGCAGGGCGGATTATGGGGTCCTCTTCAAGCGCTCATAGTTCCGGCAGAGTTTCATGGCGACAGACAAACTGGTGAGCCAACTCCGGTTAGCTTCTTGCCGAATGTAACGCCTGGCCATCTACCATCATTGACAGCATCAAGGGATCTTTATTCCCAATATATGGTTAGTACAGCCTGTTCAATATTAGGCTGCAATCCAGCTGATGCGATTAAAGATGGTTTGCTTTCTGATATTGGTGGGAACACTCTCACCCATCCAGAGCTTTCAATGAATCTTGGTGTTCAGTACACCATGATCACCGAAAACTATAATGTGAACTTTAGATTGGATGCATATAAGCAAGATGAAAGATATACAACTTTGTTTGATCTCGAGTGGGATAAAGTACCTGCATGGACTGAATACAATGCGATGATTTCAATTACCCCAGCGGTGAGTGATCCAAACTGGCGTATTGATATTTATGGTCAAAATATTACCGATGAGCAAAATATTATGCACATTGGTGAAGCAACAGCTCCACTTGGTTTTAATAAAAGCATCTGGGCTAGAGAGCAATCAACCTATGGAGTGAAGTGGACCTATAACTTCTAAGTTATCAATTATCAATTATTAATTTAAAGCCCTACTTTAGTGGGGCTTTTTTTTGCAAAACTGAATCAAGATTATGTTTCAATTTTTCACATATCTTGCATACTAGGAACTTATTAAATTTTTAAAACAGGAGAAAACAATGAAAAAATTATTACTTTTACCTTTGCTGATGAGCGCTTTTGCTAGTGCTGAACTTTATACAGATTATGCACCTGCAAGCGAGCCAGTTGAACTCACTGTCATCGCAGTTCAATCTAACTATCTCGATACTTATTTAACAAACTTAAATCGTACCTGGGTTAGAGCAATGAATGTTCAAAAAAAATTAGGATACATAACTGATTTTAATGTTTGGACAGCTATGAGCTCTGCAGATACGCCAAATGTTTGGTTGACTGTTGAGTATCCTGACATGGCCTCAATGGAGCAAACAAAAGCTAAAAGCGATAAAGTGGAAGCCGAGTTAGAAAAGCTTTATGGAGATAATGAGGTTGAGCTAGAAGAAATATCAAAAGGTTACGAAGAAATTCGTAAGATGGTAGATCATGCAATTATTCATAGAGTAGAGTTTAAATAAACCTATTCAAGAGAATTATTTAGAGAGGGCGTTCAGCCCTCTTTTCTATTGTATGACACCATTTATGTCATACTTTGAAAAAAAGTTCCATATGCTGCTGCTTGAATCAGGAGACTGAACACTTGAATAGATTGATCCAGGCCAAATATGACCAGCTCCTTGAACATACAAATGAATATTCTCAGTACCATTCAAACAATTTGAATACTGATAAGTTTCTGTCCAAGATGTTGTGCCGGGGAGAATGCTGGGAAGGGACAGCATGTAATCATCGCAGCCATTGTTTATTTTCCAATATTCCATAACATCCATAATTGGCTTCATGTTTCTTGTGTCTGACCCCTTGTAGGGAACGGTGGCATCAAGCGAGCCATGTATCTGCATCACCGGAGTAGGTTTTCTTGGATTGCAGTTATCAAACGTGCTGTATGTCATCGAGCCAGTTACAGATGCTACGGCTGCGAAGCTCGCGCTTAAATTGCATGCTAGATGGAAGCTAAAAAAACCTCCATTTGACATTCCGGTTGAGTAAATTCTCTCTGCGTTAATAGAGTATTTATCCATCAATAAATTAATAAGATTTTCAGTAAATTTGACATCATCATGTACGCTTTGAGACCAGCCTCCAATGTTCCAACGGCTCCTTCCATAAATATCATCCAAAGCTTCTGGATGAACCAAGATAAAACCATTGGCATCAGCTTGAGATCGCATATCTCCATATGCCATTTGCTCGCTGGCATTACTGCCATAACCATGAAAGTTAAATACCAAAGGTTGTTTTGAAGACCTGTCGTAGCTTGAAGGGACATAGAGAATAAACGTACGATCAATGTCTTCGTAATTTATGGTGCCATTTATTGTGCCCTGTACTTGGGAATCAAGGTTACTCGATATAGCTGGGGTTGGTGGAGCAACTGGTGTGGTTGGCGTTGGCTGAATTGATGGGTCACTTCCTCCACCGCCACCACCACACGAAATGAGGAGTTGAGCAGCAAGTAAAGTTACACATAAATTGGATACTTTCATCATTCTTATCTATCTTAAGGCGAATTTAAATTTCGTACAATTCCTTTTAACCAGTCATTAATAATTAATATTAAGAGAATCAATTTTATTTGTTAGACTATATTTTTAATTTTTAACAAGTGAGATAAACAGTGTCAGACAACTATATTGCTAAAGGTTCTTTATCAGTTTCTACAAAATTAGATGAATTCTTAACCTCAGAGGTCTTGCCTGATCTCAATATTACTTCAGATCATTTTTGGCATAGCCTTGAGGCGATAGTCCAAGAGTTTGGTCCACGCAATAGAGAGCTTTTAGGTCTTAGAGAAACTATTCAGCAGAAAATTGATGATTGGCATTTGTCCAAAAAGGGTCAAACTCATGATTTTGAATCCTATAAATCTTTTCTTAAAGAAATTGGCTATTTAACTGAAGATAAAGGTGAATTCACAATCGAAACTCAAAACGTTGATCCTGAGATTGCAGCTATTGCTGGACCTCAGTTAGTGGTCCCAGTAATGAATGCTAGATTTGCATTGAACGCAGCCAATGCCAGATGGGGAAGCCTATACGATGCTCTTTATGGGACAGACATGATTTCTGAGGATGACGGGGCAACTAGGGCCGGTGCTTATAATCCTGTTCGAGGAGATAAGGTTATCGCTTTTGCTAAAAATTTTTTAGATGAGCATTTTCCATTAACCCAAGGATCCTACAATGATGTTTCATCTTTTTCCTTGGCTGATAACTCTCTTAGTATTGGAACAGTTAGCGGAGAATTAACTTCTTTAAAAGATGCTGCTCAGTTTCAAGGTTACCAGGGCTCTGCTGAAAATCCTTCAGGTATTTTACTGAAAAATAATAACCTACATGCAGAAATTCAAATTGATCCAAGTCACTCTGTTGGAGCAACAGACAAAGCAGGGATTAAAGATGTTTTATTAGAATCTGCGGTAACCACTATTCAAGATTGCGAGGATTCAGTAGCAGCTGTTGATGGCGAAGATAAAGTTGAGGTTTATAGAAATTGGCTTGGCTTGATGAAAGGAGATCTTAAAGAAACATTTATCAAAGGCGGCAGTGAGATGACGAGATCTCTAAATCTTGATCGAGAGTATCTATCACCACATGGATCTCAATTCTCATTACCAGGAAGAAGCTTGATGCTAGTGAGAAATGTTGGACACTTAATGACCAACCCAGCAATACTTGATCAAGACGGTCTAGAAATTCCAGAAGGAATTCTCGATGCTATGTTTACTATTTGTATTGCTATGCATGATCTTAATGGAACCGGTCCCATCAAGAATTCTAGAGCTGGAAGTATTTATATCGTCAAACCTAAGATGCATGGGCCAGATGAAGTTCAGTTTACCTGTGATTTATTTTCTGCAGTTGAGAAAGCCTTGGGCATGAAACATTTATCTGCCAAAGTTGGAATTATGGATGAGGAGAGGAGAACAACCGTGAATCTTAAAGAATGTATTCGCGTTGCAAAAGATCGAGTCATTTTTATCAATACGGGGTTCTTGGATAGAACTGGAGATGAAATTCATACAAGCATGGAGGCTGGCCCTATGATCCCAAAAGCTGAAATGAAACAACAGCCATGGATCATTGCCTATGAGGATTGGAATGTAGATTCTGGTCTTGAGACAGGCTTCATGGGCAAGGCACAAATCGGTAAAGGCATGTGGCCTATGCCTGATGAAATGCTTAACATGTATAAAATTAAAACAATGCATCCTGAGTCTGGCGCCAACTGCGCATGGGTTCCTTCTCCGACAGGGGCAACATTGCACGCGATGCATTATCATCAAATATTAGTCTCCGATCAGCAGGAAAAACATAGCAATAGACCTAAGGCAAGTCTTGACGATATCTTAACTATTCCACTAATGACTGATCCATCTTCATTGTCCAACGAGGCTATCCAGAATGAACTCGATAACAATGCCCAAGGTATATTGGGTTATGTTGTGCGCTGGATTGATCAAGGCGTTGGATGCTCAAAAGTTCCTGACATTAATAACGTAGGACTTATGGAAGATAGGGCAACATGCAGAATATCAAGCCAACATATTACTAATTGGTTGCATCATGACATTTGCTCTCAAGAACAAGTTATTGAAACCATGAAGCGAATGGCTGTAATTGTCGATCAGCAGAATTCTGGAGATCCTCAATACCAATCCATGTCCCCATCTTATGACGGCATCGCTTTCGAAGCAGCATGCAATCTGGCTATTGAAGGGCGCACGCAACCCAGCGGATACACTGAGCCCATTTTGCATGAGATGAGACTAAGGTTTAAAGCACAATGAAGGCTTATTGGATCACTCGCTGCCACGTTCACAATGCAGAAGAATACGATGAGTATATTAAATTAGCTGGTCCAGCCATTACAAAATTTGGTGGAAATTTTCTTGTTAGAGGTGGAGATCAAATTGAATTAGAAGGCGGTCCTTATGAGAGAACAGTATTGGTTGAATTCGACTCTATGGAAAAAGCAGAATTTTGTTATCAGTCTGATGAATACCAAGAAGCATTAATGTATTC
>JGI26254J51713_1001050_pt1 | contig 10352 bp, 9 predicted proteins | sample SaaInlV_120m_DNA_3_FD_51713 | JGI IMG/M metagenome (IMG submission 51713)
TGCTATCTGAGTTTGCTGTGTCAAGATTCCCGGTAGGCTCATCGGCTAGAATGATTTTAGGTTTGTTGATTAAAGCCCTTGCTATAGCAACTCTTTGTTGCTCACCGCCAGAGAGCTCACTGGGAAGGTGATGAAGCCTATGTGATAGCCCAAATTCTCCAAGGAGTGTCTCTGCATCTTTTTCTAGATTGTATTGTTGATTTGCCTCAAGAGACAATAAGACATTCTCAACGGCAGTAAGATTAGGGATTAAATAGAAAGACTGGAAAACAATGCCAATGTTTTTTCTTCGAACCTCTGATAATTCATTTTCCTTCAGTCCAATAATTTCCTGACTATTAATTTTAATTGATCCTTTTGAGGCAGTCTCTAGACCAGAGGCAAGCATGATAATGGAGGTTTTTCCAGANCCACTNGGTCCCACTATAGAAATAATTTCCTCACTATCTACTGAAAAATTAATACCCTTTAAAACCTCAACGGCNTCATCCTTTGCGNCGTAACTTAATGAAACATTATTGAACTGTATGGCTGCACTCATTTCAAAATCTATTATAAAATTCAGCGNATGATTATCTCAAAAAAATATAGCTTTAAATCACTATTTGTTGGCTTAGTGCTTATATTTTTCATCTCAAATGTACCTGCAGATAATTCTCTAAAAGTTATGCTCTANGGTGATAGCCTAATGGCTGGATATGGATTGCCTCAAAACGAAAACTTAACCACGGAACTTACAAGGAATTTTAAAAAAAACGACCCTGCATTAAAATTTATTAACGCCAGTATTTCTGGAAATACTTCTAAGAATGGCCTATCAAGAGTGGACTGGTCTCTTGGTGATAATCCAAATATAGTGATTTTAAGTTTGGGTGCTAACGACATGTTAAGAGGACTCAATCCATCTTTGACTGCAAACAACCTTGACACAATAATCACTAAATTTAAAAAAAATAATGCTGTAGTGGTATTGGCAGGGATGCTCTCCCCAGAGAGCATGGGGCAAGATTATCAGGCTCATTTTGATAGCATTTATCCAGAGCTTTCAAAAAAGCATAGCCTAATTTTTATGCCTTTCTTGCTGGAAGGAGTTGCATTAGAAAAAAAGTTGTTGCTTAAAGATTATAAACACCCTAACGCAAAAGGAATTAAGGTTATAGCAAGCAACTTAAGTCCTTACATTATTGAAGCTATTTCAAGGCTGAAATAAAAATATTATTTAATCAGTAAACGATCCACTATCACTCCACCCTCGAGATGGGATTCAAGAATCTCGTCAATATCCTCTTCGTCAATATACTGATACCAAACATTATCTGGATAAACAACTGCCACAGGTCCATTTTCACAACGCCCAAGGCAGCGAGACTCACTAACCCCAAGACGCCCTTCTCCCAATGATGCGTTGGCACGGCACTTATCCTTGGCATAACGGTACATCTCTTTAGCACCATTTTGGGAGCAGCACTGCTTCCCATTAGTTCGAATATTGTTGCAGAAAAATATATGACGTTTGTAAAAATGACTCATAAGGATGTCGCCCTTTTATAGCAGTGTTTTTTATCTATACCAGTAATTTTAGCTGCTAATTTAGCAGCCTTTGAGGTGCCCATTTCAGCACAAAGTATTGGCAATATTTTATCAAGTTGACTATTAGCCTCTATTATGTCTATTTTATCAGCGGAGGAGATCAAAATTACAAATTCACCTTTTTGATGGCCAGGATCAGAATTAAGATATTCAATTAAAATTGGTAATTTATCAGTCAGAATTGTCTCAAAGGATTTAGTTAGCTCTTTTGCCAGACAGACCTCACGACTCTCCCCAAAAACCTCAAGCATATCTTTAAGTGTTGATAGAATTCGCTTCGGCGATTCATAAAAAATAATAGTCTCATCAAGAGTGGTTTTTGTTTGAAGGAGCTTTAATCTAGCCGCTTGCTTCGATGGAAGAAAACCAAANAATGNAAAGCTGNTGCTTGCAAGACCTGAAGCAGACAAAGCCGCTATCAATGCGCTTGGGCCCGGAATTGGGACAACATCAAGGCCCGCTTGTTTTGCCTTTGTTACCAAATGATACCCAGGGTCACTAATAAGNGGCGTCCCTGCATCACTAATCATTGCAATCGACTTTCCTGCATTGATCTCATTGATAATCGGTTCAGACTTATCTTTCTCATTATGCTCATGGAAGGCCCTTAAAGGAGTATCAATCTCATAATGTGCAAAAAGTTTTTTACTGTGCCGAGTATCCTCAGCTAAAACAAGGTCAACATTTTTTAGGATATCAACTGCTCTAATGCTCATGTCACTCAGATTTCCGATTGGAGTTGCGACAATATAAAGCTTTCCAGTCATAAAGTAGTTTGTCTTAAATAATTATTCTTTGTAGTATTATGCTTTATTAGTTATAGCTAATNTTTNAATTTATCTCTCTCTTTGGCTGATAAAGCCATGAATCTACTTTAAAATACGAGGCATGTAATCCGTTTGACTATAGCAAACTAGGAATAAGGAGCAACAATGAAAAAAATTATTATCTTGTGCGCAATAATGATCACTTCTTCAATCATAAGCTCCTGTACACCTATAGTTCAGGGTGCTGCTGCTGTGACAACTGTGGCAACGATGTCTAATGATCGAAGAACAATGGGTGAAATACTAGATGACAAAACCCTATACATTGACTTGGGAAATATAGTTGCTAAAGACCCAATGTTAGAAGATGCNCATATTAACTTCAATGTCTACAATCAAGCAGTATTAATGACTGGTGAANCGCCAAATGAGAACGTAAGAGATTACCTTGAAAGCATCGTCAAAAGTAAATCTGCCAAAATTAGTCAGCTCATCAATGAAGTAGAAGTCATGCCAAAAAGTAGTTATTTAGACAGAGCTAAAGATGGCGTGATTACTGTACAAATTGAAACCCTTTTTATTGACCAGGAGGTCTTTCACCCTAGCCATGTTTCTGTCCTTACAGAAAGAAAAGTGGTTTACTTGATGGGCTCTGTTACAAAAAGAGAGGCAGAACATGCTACCAATGTTGCGAGTAAAGCAAAGAATGTCAAGAAGGTTGTTAAGCTTTTCAATTATCTGTTGGTAAGGCCTGCTAAAGAAATTGAAAAAGACAACAAGAAAAAAGAAGCGGCTCAGAAAAGAGCTGAACTAGAGGCCAAAAAAGCTGAGCTAGAGGCTAAGCAAAATGAATTAAACCAGCANCTTTACGAGCTAGGCTCTGATTAACTTTTTTATAGGTGCAAATGTAAATCGGTGTTGTCCTTCTATAGGACCNTGCTTTGNCAAAGCCTCAAGNTGCTCTTTTGTNCCATAACCCTTATGCCTCGAAAACCCGAATTCAGGATGAATTTGATCGAGCCTCTTCATTTGTCTATCTCTTGTCACCTTGGCTATGATTGAAGCTGCTGATATCACAGGTTCAATTAAATCACCCTTAATAATCGCCTCACAATTTTCAACATCTGGGCATCTGTTTCCATCCACAAGGACTTTAAAATCGTGTTCTTTGGTTTGACTTATGAGTTGATGTTGTAAATCATTCACCGCTCTTTTCATAGCCATCATGGTTGCTTGCAATATATTAATCTCGTCTATCTCGATACTATCAGATTCAGCTGAAGCCCAATGACACTCTTTTGTTATTTGGGAATATAACTCTTCACGCTTTTTCTCAGATAGTTTCTTCGAATCAGTCAGGCCGTCGATTTGAAACCCTGGAGGGAAAGCTACAGCAGCAGCAACCACACTTCCTACCAATGGACCTCTCCCAGCTTCATCAACACCAATAATCATCATAATGAGATCANTTATAAGCCCTTAAACCCAATGTCGGTNCGGTAATAACTACCGTCCCAGTTAACCCTATTGACTAGCTTGTAGGCTTTTTCTTGAGCCTCTTCTAGATTTAATCCAAGAGNTGTAGCACATAAAACGCGNCCACCATTGCTTAGAATGTTGCCNTCCTCTAGCTTNGTACCNGCATGGAAAACTTTAGAGTTAGATGAGGCCTCAGGTAAAGTAATGGTATCACCCTTATGATAAGAATCTGGGTAACCTTTCGCCGCCATCACAACACCCAAAGCAGTTTTATGATCCCAGTCAGCCTGCTCTANGTCTAAATTACCTTTTGTGGCNGCAATACACAATTTNGCCAGATTAGACTTCAAACGCATCATGATTGGCTGNGTNTCTGGGTCTCCAAACCGGCAGTTGTATTCAAGTACTTTCACTTTGTCATTATCATCAATCATAAGGCCTGCATATAAAAACCCAGTGTAGGGCATACCCTCTTTCTTCATCGCTTCAACAGTCGGTTTGATGACTTTTTCCATGGCATCTTCAAACACCAATTCACTTACAACTGACGCAGGAGAGTATGCACCCATGCCTCCAGTATTGGGACCCTTATCACCATTGTCTCGTGCTTTGTGATCTTGAGACGTTGCCATTGGAAGAATGTTATTGCCATCCACCATGACGATAAAACTTGCCTCTTCCCCTTCTAAAAACTCCTCAATAACAACCCTTGATCCAGCCTCTCCAAAGCGATTACCTTCAAGCATGTCATTGATTGCGTGAGTCGCCTCACTGAGTGTATTTACAATAATGACCCCCTTGCCTGCAGCCAGTCCATCTGCCTTGATGACAATGGGCAAGCCTTTCTCTTTAACATACTCAATGGCTGGTGTAGTTTCAGTAAAAACTTCATAGTAAGCTGTAGGGATATTATTTCTAGCTAAGAAATCCTTACAAAATGCTTTAGATCCTTCTAACTGTGAGGCAAGCTTGGACGGACCAAATATTGAAAGGCCTTNATCTTGAAACTCATCAACAATGCCCAGCACAAGTGGNGCCTCTGGCCCTACAATCGTAATATCGATCGACTCACTCTGAGCAAATTTAATGAGTCCTGGAATGTCCTCAGCGTCAATCTGTATATTAGATATCTTATTTTCTAAAGCAGAGCCTGCATTTCCTGGAGCAACAAATACCTGCTCCACCTCATCAAACTGAGAACACTGCCAAGCTAGTGCATGCTCCCTTCCGCCAGAACCAATGATTAAAACTTTCATCTTTTTCCTATTTTAATTCTTACTAGTTTATAAAAAGCCTTTTAGGCAAAACTTCGGATAAGTTGTTGCTTTGGCCAATTCCGATAAATTCTTTTTTCTCATCATAAAGCTTAACTTTTTGATCGCTATCTAAACCGGGAAACAGTATTTTTCTTCCAAATTTAATATCATTTGACTGCTCCAAATTTAAATAAACACTATTAAGANCTGGAAGCATCTCATCTGCTCCAAGTAGAGCAGAGTCTATATTAGAAAGGCTATCTCCTTTATGAGCCTCGAGGTCTTCAAAAGTTTTAGCCTGCGTAATATCAAAGTGAGCAAACCCTGTCCTTCTGAGNTCAATCACATAGCCGCCGCAGCCTANTGATTTTCCAATATCTTCGATTAATGTTCTAATATAAGTCCCNTTTGAACATGAAACTTCAAGGCTTAATATATCTTCATCAAATCCTTTAAAGAGTATTTCATGGATGCAAACTTTTCTCGCCTCTCTTTCAACTTCGATTCCTTTTCTTGCAAGTTTATATAGAGGGGTACCTTGTCTTTTCAGTGCGGAGTACATGGGCGGAATTTGCTTGATATCGCCAACAAAGTTGGGCAAACTGCTTTTAATTTTATGATCGTCTACATCTTTTGTAGAGCCATACTCAGCCAACTCACCTTCAGAGTCTCCAGTGTCACTCACTTGGCCTAATTTGCCCCTCACAAAGTAGCGCTTATCGCCATCAAGCAAGAACTGTGCGATCTTTGTTGACTGACCAAAACAGATAGGAAGAAGGCCACTCGCTAATGGGTCAAGGCTTCCAGTATGGCCCGCTTTGTTCGCATTAAATAAGTATTTGACGTTTTGTAATGCAGCATTTGAACTGTAGCCACTTGCCTTGTCTAGAAGCAAAACTCCGTTAATGTCTCTGCCTTTTTTAATGCGTTTAGACATTGTTCAATGATTTAAAGCTTGTTTAAAAGGTCGTCCATTCTAGCGCCAGTATTTGGAGCAGTATCGTATATAAAGCTNAGTGATGGCGTATGCCTCAGGTCTAGTGCTTTTGATAAAGAGGATCTAAAAAAACCACTNGCTTTATTAAGTAGACGATTGACNTCCTTATGNGAGGCATCATCAACAGAGAAAAAAACTTTGGCACTTGTTAAATCGCGACTCACTATGACATCTGTAATAATGACATCTTTTAGCCTAGGGTCTTTGGTTCCATTTGATAGCAGGAGTACGAGCTCACGCTTAATCAACTCATTAACTCTTTCCGCTCTAAAGCTAGCTTGTTGCGGCATTTATAATAAGCCCCCTAGAGTGAGCGAGCTCTCTCAATCCGTTCAAAGACCTCAATTTGGTCTCCNGACTGAACATCAGTATAGTTAAGAACGCCAATACCGCATTCAGTTCCCGATTTAACTTCTTTAACATCATCTTTGAAGCGTCTTAATGATTCTAACTCTCCCTCATAAATCACTACACTATCTCGTAAAACTCGAATTGGACTATCTTTCCTTACAACACCTTCTTCAACCATACAGCCGGCAATGTCACCAAACTTAGGAGATCTAAATACATCTTTGACACCCGCTATTCCGATAATATTTTCACTCAACTCTGGACTTAGCATTCCACCCATGATTGCCTTAATGTCATCAATTAGGTTATAAATAATGCTGTAATATTCGATCTTAACGCCCTCGGTATCGGCTGTTTTTCTTGCAACCGCATCTGCCCTNACATTAAAACCAAGAACGATTGCCTCAGAGGCGCTCGCTAATGAAATATCGGTATTGTTAATAGCGCCTACACCTGAAGAGACAACTTTGACTTTGACTTCATCTGTTGAAAGCTCTTCTAAGGCTTCAACAAGTGCTTGCGCTGAACCTCTTACATCTGACTTAATTAAAACATTAACAGTCGAAACNTCTCCTTCTTCCATTTTTGAGAAAAAGTTATCCATCTTTTCAGCTTGTTGCTTTTGGAGTTTAGTCTCACGATCTTTTGTTTTTCTAAACTCTGCTACCTCTCTAGCTTTTCTCTCACTTTCAACAACTAGAACCTCAGCNCCAGATTCTGGAACACCTGAGAGACCTAGAATNTCAACTGGNGTTGATGGTGCCGCTTTATTAATTGGCTTGCCATTATCATCAATAATTTGTTTGACCTTACCGAACTCAAGACCTGCAATAACGATATCACCTTTTTTAAGTGTGCCCGACTGAATAAGAACAGTCGTTACCTTTCCTCTTCCCTTATCTAAACGAGCCTCTAAGACAACACCGCTAGCCGGCTTGTCAACAACTGCACTGATCTCAGACATTTCAGCGGTCAGGGTAATGCTTTCAAGAAGCTCGTCAATGCCTTCACCTGTATGAGCTGAAACGCCAACCATTAAAACGTCCCCTCCCCATTCATCTGCAATCACATCGTGGGTCGACAGAACTTGCTTTACCTTATCAATGTCCACACCTTCTTTATCAATTTTATTGATGGCTACAATGATAGGAACGTTTGAATCTTTCGCGTGCTTAATAGATTCAATAGTCTGAGGCATAACGCCATCATCTGCAGCAACAACTAGAATAACAATATCCGTTGCTGATGCGCCTCTAAGTCTCATTTTTGAAAATGCCGCATGGCCTGGCGTATCGATAAAAGTAATCAAACTTCCCTTTTGCTCAACCTGATATGCGCCAATATGCTGAGTGATACCGCCTGCCTCAACTGAAGCTACCTTAGCCTTACGAATATAGTCAAGGAGAGATGTTTTTCCATGATCAACATGGCCCATAATTGTAACAACAGGTGGCCTTGGTGCAGATTCTGAATCATCATTAGATTCCTGAATAAGGGTGTCCTCAACCGTTTCCTCACTACTTGCAATCGGGGAGTGTCCCATCTCTTCTACAACTAACATCGCCGTATCTTGATCAATAACATCATTAAGCGTTGCCATAACGCCCATTCCCATCATCACCTTTAAAACCTCTCCAGCCTTTGTGGTCATCTTAAGTGCCAACTCAGATATTTTGATTGTTTCAGGAATTAAAACTTCATGCTTTATCGGTTCAACTGGCATGTGAAAGCCATGCTGTGCTTGCTCATCCTGGACCTTTTGCGAAATCTTTGTTCTTTCTTTTTTCTTAAGTTTTCTATTTGGGTTATGCTTTGCAACATGAAGCTGTTTGCGCCTTGGTGTTGATTCTGGTNCTGATCTATGCCTCTTTGGACCTTTCTTTGTGTCCTGAGCTTTCTCAGACTCAAGTTTTCCTTTGTCTTGTTTGGCNTGCTCTTCTTTCTCAGCTAATTCTTTTTGAGTTTTTTGAGCCAGTATTTCTTCATTTTTTACTTTTTGCTGGCGCACCATGTCATTGCGCTTTGCGTCATGCTCTTCATCTTTTTGTTCAGCAAGTCTACCCGCNTCCAGGGCCTCTTTGGCCTTCAGAACTGCGGCATCATCAACCTTTTCAGATTGTGAANTTTGTGGTACTTCACGCTTCTTTTTGACCTGAATTTTAACGCCGCCTGTTGATATGTTTGCAGCTGGCTTTGTTGTTTTTCTTGATACAGAGATACTTGATTTTGTTGCTGAGCGCTTACTCAAACTTGACATTAATATCTGTCTCTCTTCGGCAGAAATATTTGACTCTGCTGTCTTTCCAGAAATACCTGCACCTGACAAGATTGATATAACTTGCTCAGGTGACTTTTTGAGTAATTTTGATAAACTTTCTACAGTATGTGCCATGTTCCTACCTATATATTTTCTTTATTAGTGCTAAATATCACCTATATCAATTAGTCAAACCAGCCTTCTTTTTCTCTGGCTGCCATGATAACAGCTGAAGCGCTATCATTTCCTATATCTTGAATGTCCAACAACTCGACAATTGAGAGCTCAGCTAAGTCATCAACTGTATTGATATCAGCTTCAACGAGAGCGAGCGCAAGTGAGTCGTCAACGCCTTCAACGCTAAGCAAAACATCTGTTGCCTCTGCATCATTTAATGCTTTAACCAGCTGAGCATCCTGGGCTCTTTCTTGAAGCTCGTCAACCATCTCAGAATCAAACTCTTCAATCTTAGACAGGATCTCTGATTCTGCATCAGCAATCTCATCAAGGCTGGTATAACCTTCATCTATTAATACGCCTGCAACTTCTGCATCAACGCCTAGTTTTTCAGCAAGCTTCTCGCCTGTTTTCTGAAGCTCTTGGGCCTGCATTTCGTCTGCATCACTAAGAGACATAACATTAAGCTTCCAACCCGTTAGTTTGCTAGCTAGCTTAATATTTTGCCCACCCCTTCCAATAGCAAGTGCCAACTGGTCCTCTTCAACCGCAATATCCATAGAGCCCTTATCCTCATCAACAACAATTGAACTGACCTCTGCAGGCGCCATTGCATTGATCACAAACTGAGCTGGATCTTCATCCCAAAGAATAATATCAACCCGCTCGCCATTGAGCTCATTTGAAACAGCTTGAACACGTGCACCCCTCATCCCAATGCATGAACCAATTGGATCGATACGCTTATCTTTTGCTTTAACTGCTAGCTTTGAACGCAGACCTGGATCTCTTGCTCCNGCTTTAATTTCGATAACGCCTTCACTAATTTCAGGGACCTCCATTTCGAACAGCTGAATCATCATGTCGTTTACAGTCCTGCTTAAGAAAATTTGAGCACCACGTGGGGTGGATTTAACCTCTTTTATATAAGCCCTTAAACGATCATTCTTTCTAATTGACTCGTTTTGAATGAGGTCATATTTTGAAATCATGCCATCAATTCCGCCCATATCTACATAAACATTTCCTCTGTCTACTCTTTTAACAGTGACCATGACAACCTCACCCACTCGCTGAGAATAGTTATCAACCACAACGGTTCTTTCAGCCTCACGAACCTTTTGAATGATGACCTGTTTAGCAACTTGAGCAGCGATTCTACCAAACTCCATAGACTCCATTGGCTCTTCAACGAAAGCATCAACCTCTAGTCCGTTAGCATCCGCTTGATAAATGTGCAGTTCTGAATCGAACATTGTTCCGTCATCATCGACGAACTCTTCGCCGTCTTCGATGACTTGCCACTGTCTAAAGGTGTTGAACTCGCCTGTATGCCTGTCGACCTCGACACGAACCTCAATATTGTTGCGCTTCTTTGTTGCAACTGCTAACGCCTCTTCTAATGACTCAAGAACATCCTCTTTGGTGATATTCTTTTCATTTGAGATTGCCTCAATCATTAAAAATAACTCTTTGCC
>JGI26254J51713_1001052_pt1 | contig 10339 bp, 9 predicted proteins | sample SaaInlV_120m_DNA_3_FD_51713 | JGI IMG/M metagenome (IMG submission 51713)
GGTGCATTAGCAATCGAAAAAGCACGCGGTTCAAAATCAGGGTGAATTAAATCTATGTATTGGCCCGCTAGATACTGCATGGCTTCACTGCCTGGAATTTTTAAGATAACCTTTGCCACATCATCGTTTAAATGCTCAATTTTATCCACCTTACAAGGTAAGGTCTTTACTTGAATATCNGCAACACTCTCAAGCTCGGTGACNACAATCGATAAATCTGTTTTAGCATGGCACTTACACGGAAGAATCATATTCTCATCAATCTCTTGCGCTGTTAGTCCAGGTGGAATTCCGTCCGAATAGCCAACCTCTCCCTCCATAAGTGTCGCCTTGCACTTGCCACAAAAACCATTCTGACACCCATAAGGGAACCCTAAGCCTTGACTAATGGCGCCATCGAGAATAATCTCATCTTTTGCAACCTTAAAGCGGTTGCCACTTGCCTGATTTTCTACTGTAAACATGACTTAATTCTATCAATCTATTGAATGCTGACATTATAATCTAGGTTAGTTGTAATAAATGCTTACTAATACAAGGATCTTTGTGATCAACCCACCTGCTAATACCGTGCTTTTTTTAATGGGTCCCACTGCCTCGGGCAAAACGGATCTAGCAATTAAAATTAGTCAAAAAATTAAATCTCGACTAATTAGTGTTGACTCTGCATTAATCTATCAAGGAATGGATATTGGCACAGCAAAACCTAGTAAAAAAACACTCAATACTCACCCCCATCATTTGATTGACATTTGCAAGCCTAGTGANGCTTATTCAGCTCATGATTTTGTTACCGATGCCACTCAACAAATTGAGCTGGCTTTTCGCAATAATGANCTGCCTATTTTAGTGGGTGGNACCTCATTTTATTTTAATGCCATAGAGCACGGTCTATCTGATCTACCCGAATCNACCCCAGAATCACGTGAAAAATATAACCAGCTATTGAAAGAGCAAGGGTCAAAAGCATTNCACCAAACCTTACAAAAAATTGACCCCGTTGCCGCTAACAGAATTCATGCTCATGATTCACAACGCATTACTCGCGCACTAGAAGTATTCGACATTAGTGGCCAGACTCTCACCACGCTCCAAGGCAAAAAACAAGGAGGGCTCAACTGCATAATTAACAAAATTATCCTCATGCCTGACCGGTCTGAACTTCATCAGCGCATCGAAACTCGATTTCATTTAATGATGGAACAAGGTTTTATAGANGANGTTAAAGCTTTAAAAGCTAATACAAAGCTCCATCAAGATCTACCCTCAATTCGCTGTGTTGGCTATCGACAAGCCTGGCAATTTTTAAATCAAGAAATAGATGAAGCAGAAATGATTGAAAGATCTATTATTGCCACACGTCAACTGTGCAAACGCCAAAGTACTTGGCTCAAAAATGAAACCCAAGGATTAACTCTAAAAACAGCAGATCTTGAAAAATCGCTAAATTTTATCCAAGAACAGCACGTTTAAATTCACGGCCACGATGCTCAAAATTATCATACATATCAAAACTTGCACAAGCCGGAGATAAAAGCACAACCCCATTATTAATCATATCTTTGGCTAAAGAAACCGCCTCACGCATATCTTGTGCATGGATAGTTTTTGCCGTGTGAATGCCGTGCTCAAAATCCATAGCACTTTGACCAATTAACACCACACCAAATACATCTCGATCAATAAGTTCGAAAAATTCAGCATGGTCTTCATCTTTTGCCAGTCCACCTGCAATTAGAACGATATTTTCGTGCTTATCAATAAGAGCTTTAAGTGCGGTTATGCTTGCTAAAGCGTTGGTTGCTTTTGAGTCGTTATAAAATGCAATACCTTGTTTGTCTGTTACCCATTCTAATCGGTGCTCAAGCCCTTTAAAAATTTTGACACAATCAGTCATTGTAACCATATTTAGGCCGATTTGATCACCCAACGCCAATGCTGCCAAGATGTTAGCCACATTATGCTCACCAATCAATTGCATTTCATCAACCCCCATCAATACCTCATCACCCTTTAAAAAGTAACAACTACCATGGCAAGTCACCGTGCCAAAATCTTGCTCTTGTTTGGGTATATTAATACCAAAATGAGTAGCTGAAGCTTGCTCAGGAACCAGCGGCTCATCCATATTAATAATCAAATTTTGGCAATAATGATACAAACTTAGCTTTGAATTTGTGTAATGTTCAAAGCTTTGGTACCGATCCAGATGATCAGGGGTAATGTTTAATACCACACCGGTTAATAAATTTAAATTTTTACTATAGTCCAACTGATAGCTTGACAACTCCAATACATAAAGCTCGACTTCATCATGCAAACACTCTAGTGCAGGTTTACCAATATTACCACCTACTGCAACTTTTTTACCACTAGCCTCAACCATTTCTCCTAATAGCTGAGTGACAGTTGATTTACCATTAGAGCCAGTAATACCAATAACAGGCGCCTGAACATACCTAGAAAATAACTCGATATCACTAACAATATCAATACCCTGCTCAAGTGCCCATATGACAATTTCCTCATTTTGAGCAATACCTGGAGAGATGAAAATCTCATCAACTTCTTCTAATGTGGACTTACTCCAACCATCCAGGGCAACCTCTACTGTGGGAAATTCTGATAAAAATTCAGATAGGCGTTGTGGCGCCTGTCGAGAGTCAGCCACTTTAAACGCAATTTTTTGCTGTAGCAAAAAGCGTGCAATGGAAAAACCGGTTATTCCTAAGCCTAAAACTAGTTTCATGCTATTGTTTTATTTTCAGTATAAAATAAGATCATTTTACACACTTAATCCCAGGGGATAAATCATGAGTACATTTTCAACAACAGCCATTAGCAGCATCAAAGTTAAAAACAAAGTTTTATCAGATACAATGAGATTACTCTCTTATACACTTGTCTTTGGNGGTCTAGCCTCTTGGTTTTCAGTAGCCTCNGGCGCTGGATTTGGCGCAGCTATAATGAGNTCTATTGCTGCAATTGTGGTNATTTGGTTTGTACTGCCTAAAACCCAAAATAGTAACAAAGGTATTTTAACTGCCTTTGCCGTAGCAGGTTTATTAGGCTATTCAATTGGTCCAATGCTAACACACTATCTAGCTATGCCAAATGGTGCAGACCTTGTCATTCAAGCCTTAACAGGAACGGGNGTTGCTTTTTTTGCCATCAGTTTTTATGCTCAAAANACCACAAAAGACTTTAGTTTTTTAAATGGTATGATCTTTTTTGCCATGATTGGCATTATTGTTTTATCNCTATTAAATTTCTTTTTTCTGGAGTCGTCAGCCTTTAGTCTTCTTATTTCATTTGCAGTTGTGATGATTATGGGTGCTTTCATGTTGAGTCAAATGTCTGCCATTATCAATGGTGGAGAAACTAACTACATCTCTGCAACTGTTGGACTCTACCTAGCACTTCATAATATGTTTACTAGCTTATTACACCTTTTAGGTGCTTTTTCTAGCGACGATTAAGGTTTAACAATAAACTTCAATCATGATTGACAATGAGGGATACCGCGCCAATGTGGGTATCGTTATCACCAATGATAAGCATCAGGTTTTATTAGCTAAACGCTATAAACAAAACTCTTGGCAACTTCCGCAAGGTGGNATTGACCAAGGTGAAAGTGATGTAGAAGCACTTCTGCGTGAATTGAATGAAGAAGTCGGCTTAGAGCCTCACCATGTTGATGTTATTGCTAAAACGCCAAAATGGCTACGCTATGACTTGCCTGAATATCACGTTAGACGCTCTCAAAAGCCAATTTGTGTTGGTCAAAAACAAGTTTGGTTTTTGCTACGCCTCACTGCAAGTGAAGACAAAATTAAACTAGACACGCACTCTGATATTGAATTTGACGAATGGGCTTGGGTGGATTATTGGAACCCCATTGAAAAAGTAATTGATTTTAAAAAACCAATTTACGAAGATATGTTAAAGGCGTTAGCGCCAGTACTATTTGACAATCAACATACGGTTCCTGCGAATTATTCACGCCCTCTCAAATGCTCTGCCATTGTTTTAGATAAAATCAAATAAAATCCCTATCTAATACCTCTGTACACCAATATCCAATTGGTATAATTCACCTCTTATTAAGATTTTTTTAAAAAAAGGATTTGGTGACGTGAATATTGGAATTTTAGGATTAGGCACTGTTGGTGGTGGCGTAGTAAATGTTTTAAGTAAAAATCAAAATGAAATTTTTGCTCGCACTGGCGAACAAATCAACATTACTCACGCTGCAGTTAAGCACCTCTCTGAGCCTAGAATTTGTGCAGATGGTGACATTAATATTACCGAAGACGCCTTTGAAGTTGTTAATAATCCAGAAGTAGATGTTGTTTTAGAGCTAATCGGTGGCACCACCATTGCCAAAGAATTAGTAGTAGCGGCAATTAACAACAATAAACATGTTATCACTGCCAACAAGGCTTTAATTGCCACACACGGTAACGAGCTACTTACACTGGCTAAAGAAAAGAATGTGCATTTGCTATTTGAGGCTGCTGTTGCAGGCGGCATTCCTATTCTAAAATCTTTAGAGCAAGGCTTAAGTGCTAATAAAATTGAATTAGTCGCTGGAATCATTAACGGCACAGGAAACTTCATTCTTACTGAAATGCGAGANAAAGGTAGAGATTTTTCCGANGTTTTAAAAGAGGCTCAAGATTTAGGCTATGCCGAGGCAGATCCGACTTTTGATGTAGAAGGTATTGATGCTGCTCACAAACTTGCCATCCTGGCCTCTATCGCTTTCGGCTGTGAATTACAAATGGATAAAGTATCTACCGAAGGCATTAGTGAAATTAGCGGTGAAGACGTCGCATTTGCAACTGAACTTAACTATTCAATCAAACACTTGGGTATTGCCAAAAAAGTTGATGGCGAATTACAAATGCGTGTTCATCCAACGCTCATTCCAAAAACACAGCTACTGGCCAATGTTGACGGGGTAATGAATGCAGTACTGGTTAAAGGTAATGCAGTAGGACCAACACTTTATTATGGCGCAGGTGCGGGTGATGAAGCCACAGCTAGCGCTGTGATTGCAGATTTAGTTGATATTATTAAAAATACCGTAAGTCATGATGTGCTAGGCTGGAAATCTCTCACTGAAATCCCTAACTGTGATGTTAACAATATTGAAAGTGTTTTTTATTTGCGCCTACTAGCCACTGACAAGCCTGGTGCGCTTGCTGATATTACAACCACACTAGCCAAACACAATATTAGCGTTGAGTCTGTCATCCAAAAACAAATTGATGCACAAAATAATGCTCACATTGCAATCATTACCAATAGCGTCACCACTGCTAATTTAAACGCTGCTATAACAGAAATCCAAAGTCATGAATTCATCCAAGAGGATGTTAAAATTATTCATGTAGAAAACCTTGATTAAGGAGAAAATACAATGAGATACACAGGCCTAATTGAAAACTATCGTGACAGACTTCCTGTTAGCGATTCAACTAAACTGATCAGTCTTGGTGAGGGTAACACCCCTCTAATTCGACTAGAAAATATTCCCGCCACACTTGGTAAGGATGTGGATATTTACATTAAATATGAAGGCCTTAATCCAACTGGATCTTTTAAAGATCGCGGCATGACAATGGCAGTGACTAAAGCAGTCGAAGCAGGCTCTAAAGCTATTATTTGTGCCTCAACAGGCAATACCTCTGCAGCTGCTGCAGCCTACGCCGCTCGTGCAGGTATTAAAGCATTCGTACTAATCCCTGAAGGAAAAATTGCCTTAGGTAAGCTAGCTCAAGCCATGATTCATGGTGCGGTTATCATCCAAATCAAAGGTAATTTTGATGATGGCATGCGTCTTGTTAAAGAAGTGGCTGATCACGCACCGGTGGCGATTGTAAACTCAATCAATCCTTATCGATTACANGGTCAAAAAACAGCTGCGTTTGAAATTATCGAGGAGCTGGGTGATGCNCCAGATTATCANTGTCTACCTGTTGGNAATGCAGGCAATATCTCAGCACACTGGATGGGCTACAAAGAATACCATGAAGATAAAAAAGCAAGTAGCACGCCAAAAATGGTAGGTTATCAAGCGGCAGGTGCAGCTCCTTTTGTCAAGGGTGCGATGGTTGATAATCCTGAAACCGTTGCCACCGCTATTCGCATTGGTCATCCGCAAAGTTGGGAGTTGGCTCATAAAGTAGAAAAAGAGTCTAATGGTTGGTTTGATTCACTAACCGATACAGAGATTTTAAGTGCACAAAAACTATTAACCGAACAAGAAGGTATTTTCTGTGAACCTGCTTCTGCTACTTCGCTAGCTGGTGCAATGCGCGACATTCAAAGTGGTAAGATCCCTGAAGGGTCTAAAGTAGTTTGCACCTTAACAGGTCATGGCCTGAAAGATCCAGATACTGCCATTTCACAGTGTACTGATGAGATGATTAATATCAATCCAGTCATGAGTGAAGTGCGTGATGCAATCTTAAATAATATGTAAATCTACCAGTCTTGTGTAGATTTTAGGGGAAATGATGTCGTATCAAACTATCGATCAAACTATTGGCAACACCCCTTTAGTCAAGCTACAACGCCTTAATCCCAATTCATCAAACACTGTTTTGGTAAANCTTGAGGGCGACAACCCGGCAGGATCAGTTAAAGATCGNGCAGCTTTTAACATGATCGCTCAAGCTGAAAACCGAGGTGATATCAAACCAGGCGACACCCTCATTGAGGCGACCAGCGGCAATACAGGTATTGCACTAGCAATGGTGGCTGCCATTAAAGGCTATAAAATGATGCTGATCATGCCTGAAAACCTCTCTCAAGAGCGTCGTGATGCGATGACTGCCTATGGCGCCGAACTACTCATTGTTACTCAAGAAGCGGGTATGGAAGGCGCGAGAGATTTAGCTGACAAACTTGAACGAGATGGTAAAGGTGTACAACTCAACCAGTTTGCTAATTTTGATAATTCGGGTGCGCATATTAATTCAACTGCGCAAGAAATTTGGAAAGACACCCAGGGTCAAGTAACGCACTTTGTCTCAGCTATGGGTACAACAGGCACCATCATGGGTGTTTCTACAGCACTCAAACAAAAAAATAACGACATTCAAATTATTGGTGTACAGCCAGAAGATGGCGCTCAAATTGCAGGCATTCGTCGCTGGACACCAGAATATTTGCCTAAAATTTTTGATGCCTCAAAAGTAGATGCTGTAATGGATGTCTCTCAACTTTCAGCAGAAAAAACCACACGTGAGCTCGCTACCCAAGAAGGTATTTTCGCTGGCGTATCGTCTGGTGGCGCAGTTGCAGCAGCACTGGAGCTTTCTACACAGGTCAATAACGCAACCATCGTCACAATTGTATGTGATCGTGGCGATAGNTACTTATCAACCGGTCTTTTTAACGCAGTGTAAGTAATGCGNAGATATCTCTCGCATCAGTTTCCCAATGAGATAAAAACCTACCTATCTTTAATAGCTGCCAGTATGCTCGCCGTTGTTGCTATTGATTTTTTTCTACTTTCTAGTGATTTTGCACAACACACATTTAAACAGCTTGTTGCAAAAAACCCCGCTCTAAGTTTAATCATCACCCCAATTACTTTTGTTTTAATAGTCTACATGGCCAAATATTTTTGCCATTACATCCAGGGTAGTGGCATTCCACAGCTTATTGCAGCTAATGATTCACGTAATAAAACCATTCGTGAAAAGCTATTGTCGTTTAGGGTTGCCACAGGCAAGATTGTCTTTATTTTTATTGGCATGTTAGGGGGTGCACCCATTGGCATTGAGGGGCCGAGCATTCATATTGGCGGATCAATCTTTTATGGTTTTAATCGATTTTTAAAACTAAAGCGTAAACTTCTTATCCATTCGCTCATCGCCATTGGTGGCAGTGCCGGTCTGATTGTTGCTTTCAATGCACCACTGGCAGGGTTTTTATTTGCTTATGAGGAAATCGGTCGAAAACTCAAAAAACAAGCGCTGGTATTGATTGCCATTGTTAGTGCCTTAGTTTACACGCTCACCTTGGCTTATCGAGGTAACACCCCTTACCTGGGTGATTTATCCGCCTACTCACTAAATCTTGAGCTGCTTTGGCAGCTAATACCTTTAGCCATTCTAACAGGTGTTGTTGGTGGATTATTCTCCAGAATAACTCTGTATTTAATCGCTAAATTTATCAGTCACAGCAAAGCTCGCGTGATCGCTATCGCCTTATTCTTAGGGCTAATTATTGGACTATTTAACTACCTATCAGCTGGAAAAATTGCCGGATCTGGGCGTGACGAAGTTATCTTTATGCTAGCAGGTAACCCACTAGGGCTTGAGTTTGTACTCATGAAGTATTTTGCCACTCTGACTTCTTTAGCCTCGACCATTCCTGGCGGGTTGTTTATGCCAAGCATCTCAATTGGTGCTGGTATTGGTGCTGAGATTGCGCCTTACTATTTAAAAATTGATACTCAGGTGATTATTATCATGTCAATGATTGCCTATCTAAGCGCTGTAATTAGAGCGCCACTCACTGCAGTTTTTGTGATTTTAGAGATGAGTGCTACTATTAATTTACTCATCCCAGGACTACTGGTGGCGTTTATCGCAAACTGGACTAGTAAGCTGATATTTGCCCAACCAATTTATGAAGCTCTAGCCGAAAATTACCTAAAACTAAGTAAAAATTAGAATGGCTTAACCACCACTAAAATAACAATGGCCACCAAAATTAACACAGGAAACTCATTAAACCAGCGATAAAACACATCTGAACGTTTGTTTTTGTCTTGTTTGAATACTTGCAGCAAATACCCACAATAAAAATGATAAACAATCAATGGCACCACCAGAACTAACTTAGCGTGTAACCAATACTGCGTTTTGTAAATCTCCCAACCGTCAACCACCATCCAGGTGCCCAAGACCACAGCTAAAACCATACTTGGCGTCATAATACCGCGGTAAAGCTTGCGCTCCATTACCTTAAAACGTTCAATGCTAATCTTATCTTGACTCATCGCATGATAGACAAATAAGCGCGGCAAATAAAACAAAGCTGCAAACCAAGTAATAATGCTAATAATATGAAATGCCTTAATCCACAACATGTTTTTTCCTTTTTAAAGCACCCTATCTACGGTGCAAACAACCAGACTTAACTACCAACCATTATAGTAAAATAAAATTTAATTTTTGTTAACTTTACTTCAATTGAAGCAATACCGAGAAATACCCTATAACTACACCTCTTTTTCTGACAAGGAAATTGTCTGTCGATTTTTAGGTGAAGACGCTTGGGCATTGTTAGAATCTCTTCGCACCAATCGTAACACTGGGCGTAGTGCCAGAATGTTGTTTGAAGTATTGGGTGATATGTGGGTGGTTGATAGAAACCCCTATCTCCAAGAAGATTTGATCAAAAACCAACGTCGNTGGAAATCTCTTATTGGGGCGCTTAATTCACGCCTNGACTTGGTTAGAAAACGAGCAAATAACAACACTAAGGTTTTAGAGCTACTTCAAAGTGCTGATTTAGCTGTGACCAAGTTTGAACACTGTTTAAGTGANTTTAAGCAACATAAAAAACGNATTAAGCAAGCCTTGCTCAAAGTAACCAATATTAACAATATTCGCTTTGATGCTCTATCTCGTTCTGCTCATGCAACCGATGCTACGGACTGGCGCGTAGAATACCCACAAGTGGTTATCACGCCAGATACNGAACTTGAAATTGCNGCTATTGTCAAAGCATGTATTGAACTTAAGCTTACCATTATTCCTCGTGGTGGNGGCACAGGCTACACTGGTGGTGCCATTCCACTCCACACGCAAACAGCAGTTATTAACACCGAAAAGCTNAGTTTTATTGATGATATTAAAAATACCAATAATTTACAAAGTGTTAATGTCGGTGCTGGTGTTATTACCAAGCGTGTTAGTGACTTAGCCACAAAAAATAATCTTGTTTTTGCAGTTGACCCCACCTCACAAGANGCTTGCACGATTGGTGGCAATGTTGCTATGAATGCAGGTGGTAAAAANGCCCTTAGATGGGGTACAACCATTGACAACCTATTATCTTGGAAAATGGTAACACCGGNNGGATCTTGGTTGCGTGTAGAGCGATTAGAACATAATCAAGACAAAATTCAACTACTTAAATCTGTTAGCTTTAAGATTGATACACTTAAAGATGACTGTAAGACTGTTGTTAGCTCGGAAGTTTTAACGATTGATGCTAAAAAACTACGTAAAAGCGGCCTGGGAAAAGATGTTACCAATAAATTTTTAGATGGCCTTCCGGGTATTCAAAAAGAAGGTTGTGACGGTTTCAT
>JGI26254J51713_1001054_pt1 | contig 10334 bp, 10 predicted proteins | sample SaaInlV_120m_DNA_3_FD_51713 | JGI IMG/M metagenome (IMG submission 51713)
CCATCCATGAATACCTTTCTAATTCATTTCCTAATGACTCATCCCTCTTTTCAATTTCTATAAATGCGNTTGGTGATAAAACTCTCATTCCTCCACGTGATCTTCTTAGCTGCCTCCTAATCAGNTTTGATTCACACAAGATTATAGCAGATTTTGGCTGATATTGAATTTTATTTTCCGAAACTAATACCATATTCGGTGTTCTAGGAGCTCTTGCTCCATGTACTTGGCAATCTGCCTCATACATTTCCATTTGTTTGCCATGTAGGAGTCTCGCTGGCATCGCGAGTAAGTCTAAGTCACCATTCTGAAGATTTTCTAATGCTTGGATAAAAGATTCTTGCTTTTTAGTTTCTATTTGAGCATCAGGTGCCTCACTAGATTCAAAAAACTTCTCCATATATTGGTTAACGGGGCATGATGATATAGATAGGGTTCCAAATTGTATTCTTTCCATAATCGCGTCCACCTCATGGGAGGGAGCACGTACCGTACTCAAACCAACCGGCTAGACACTTATTGATATAGGCGACCCCTTCCAACGTATATTGAATTACCATGGTCTCTCTCCGTTCGGCTCAGCAACAACTTCGAAAAAGGAGAAATATTGTTGAAGAAGCCTTGGAAGATTTTGTGCAAGAAAAGATGGCCAGTACTCAGGCACCTGCTATGACTTTAGCTCGTGAGGTATTACTCGCAGGAGGGAAGAGATACCGTCCTGTTCTTACGATGTTAGCCTTTGAATCAGCAGGTGGTGAAGAGATATCGGAAGTCATGGACCTAGCTCTTGCCGCGGAACTAATTCATACTGCAACTTTAGTGCATGATGATATCTATGACTTTTCAAAGACTAGGAGAGGTAAACCTACTCTACATGCATCTCATGGTCTAGCACATGGAATTATTGGAGGGGATTATTTATTTGTACTTGGATTCGGTTTAGGTGGAAAATATGAGGCTAAAATTGTTGAGAAAATGGCAGATACCTGTGCTAACATAGCATCTGGTGAGTTGTTACAGCATGAACACATTGGAAACCTAGCAACAACACCTGAAGATTATTATTCAATTATCGATGGAAAAACAGCTGGGCCTTTTGCTACTGCATGTGCTTGTGCTGCAATTGTTGCTGGTGCTTCGGATGAGGTAGTAAATTCTCTTGAAGAATTTGGTTGGGAAGTGGGCAGAGCATTCCAACTCGTAGATGACTTACTAGATTTGACAGGTGATGAAAACATGGGTAAACCCAAGGGTGGCGATGTACACGAAGGTAAAATGACGCTTCCAATCATTCATGCATTAACTATGCTACATGGGGTCGAACGTGAACAATTAGCTGACGTATTACAAAATTTCTCAGATGATCGTTGGAATGAGTTAGTATCGCTACTTTCAACCGCAGGTTCTTTCGAATATTCTGAACAATTAATCGAAAATCATGTTAACAGAGCTCTACTTCAATTGAAATCCTTGCCTCAAAGTATTGCTAGAAATTTGATGGAAGAAGTTGCTAAAAGGTCTCGTTCAAGAAAAAAATAAAATTTAATCAGTACTCTTAGGTGAATATATGAGTTTCAAAAAAGATTGGGAAGTTATTGTCATTGGAGGTGGTCCTGCTGGTTCAACGACTGCAAGATATATCGCAGAAGGAGGTTGTGAGGTTCTAGTAATTGATGGGAGAGATCCCATCGGGACGCCCCTCCAATGTGGCGAATTAGTACCGACTAATGATGAAATGCGCCGTCTTTGCCCCGATGTTCCAGACATTGATGATTTGTTACAAACACCTTCAACTGCAATATCTAGAAAAACCTCTGAAATGCATTTAGTCCCTCCATCTGGAAAACCTCTTCGTTACTCATTTGAAGGATTTATGTTAAATCGAGTAGTTCATGATGAAGCTCTTGTTGATTTGGCTAAATCAAACGGTGTAGAATATTTGGTTAATTCAAGAGTTGACTCTGTAGATGGTAATGTGGTTAAATTAAGAGATGGTAGGGAATTTTCTGCAAAAGTAATAGTTGGCGCAGGAGGGCATAATGACCCCTTGAGGAGAAATTTTTGGGATGAATCCAGTCTTAAAATACCAGTCAAATTTGTTTTGATGGATGGTAATTTTGGTGATGCAGTAGAACTGCATTTTGGTTCAATGGCTCCCGGAGGTTATGCTTGGATGTTCCCTAAAGAAAATGGTGCCAATATTGGCGTAGGAATCCAAAATAAGTTTTCAAAAGGTCAAAATCTGAATGATCTGACAGAAGATTTCGTCAATCGTTATGATGGTAATATTACCTTCACTGGAGCTGGTTCATTGCCTATGTCGGGGACTATTACAACCTTTGTCAAAGGCAACTATGTCCTAGTAGGTGACTCTGCAGGTATGGTCCTGCCATCAAATGGGGCAGGAATCACCATCGCTATGATAGGTGGAAGGATTGCAGGGCAGGTGATTTCTGAACATCTCAAATCCGGTGTGCCTTTATCTGAATTTGAAATTCGCTGGAAAAAGCAGATGGGTAAGGTAATGCGTAATTCCAAAAGAGCATTTATTTTTGGTAGTTATATCCTAAGATTACCTGATTGGATAATCAATTTAATTTTCAATCGTTTCACCAAACCTTTTGTTTGGAGATCAATAACTTGTAGGAATATGTTTTTCATTTTCTGAGTTTTGATGTTATTCTGGTTTTTCTGCTTGCCATATAGTTGCCATTCCCGGGAATATGACTTTGGCTCGTGAATTAACAAAACCTACTTCTTCTAACATCCTAGTGTAATCTTTGGTCGTTCCAAAGTGGACATATGTTTTAGTCAGCCACTTCCAGGGGTGATCATCTTGCTTACATACTATTTTTGCATAGCTTCCCACCCAAGTTCTCATCCATAACCAGCCAAATAGTCCATGAATTTTATTGATTTTTGCAGGGTCTACAATTACTACTGGTGAACCTGGTTTCAGGACACGATATACTTGCGTTAATCCCTCTCTCTTGTCATACCAATCTCTGAATGAAAATAACGAACAAACTGCGTCAAAAGAATTATCTTCAAATGGTAATTTTTCTGCCTTACCTTCTACGAATGTTGCTTCCGAAAAGCCACTCATTTTTCTTGATTTGTTAACTCTCGGTTCTGCAACACGTAGCATTTCAGGAATAGGGTCGAGACATACTAACTCCTTTCCTTCAAATTCTTCAGCAAAACTACCTGGTCCGCAACCTACTTCCAATACTCGACCATCTTGAGGTAATCTATTCCTCACCATTCGTCTCCATTTTGAAACCTGCCCTAGAGTTGCAAAGCGATTTATTTTATCGTAAACTGGTATCGTAGCTTCAAGATTTCTTTGGAGCTCATCCCAGTCTTTTTCGCCGATAGTCTCGGTGTCCATATTATGCCGCGGAAGACTCAGGTATTTGGTACGTACTGATATTAATGTCAAACTGATTACTATGATGCAGTTTAGGTTGCTCATCGGTTATTATCATATACTAATTTTAGGTCGACATTGATATATAGGTGCTGAATATGACTAGGGAAGATGTTCTACGTTCAATTAAAAATGCAGAAATAGCGGCCACTGAGACGCTGTCAGATGCTAAAAAAGAAGCGGCATCTATAATTTCTCAAGCAAGACAAAATGCATCAGAAATTTTGACTTCTGGTCGTTCAGACTCCGAGTCTAACGCCCAAGGTTTGATTTCAAAAGCACGTGAAAGTGCTGGTTCTGAAGCAGAAGTCGTTTCAAATGACGGAAAAGTTGCACAGAAAAGCATTCATGATTCTGGGATTAAAAATCGTCAAAAGGCAGAAAAAATTGTAATTGACGCTTTTAGAAATTAAATTTAATTTTTTGGTGGTTACAATTATGTCTCAGGTTAAAACGCAGCAAATGGGTCGTTTACTCGCTGCTGGTAGCAAAGATCTGATTGATGAAGTAGTTGATGCGTTGGCAGAATTAAACGCATTACACATAATAGAATACGATGGTACGGATGAAGGTTTTAATCTAGGTACTCCGAAAGAAGAGGCAGAAGAAGTAGGGAAACGTCTGTCTAAATTACGTTCTGCAGCATCTCTTGTTGATGTTTCTGGTCCGAAAAAACCAGTGTCTGCAAAGAAGATCCGTTCAGAGCTCGAAAATAATCTCTCGGAGGCAGTAGAACATCTTTTGGAAAAAAGTACTCGTCTTGATTCAGTCGAGAATAGTCTGTCTTCTCTAGAGGAAGAAGCTGCTGTCTTGGAATTAATTTCATCAATTGATTTAGACGTAGAGTTATTATCTGGTTATTCGGAATTATCTTCATTCGTAGGCACTGTGAATGATTTAGAAATGGCTAAAGAAATCACACCTAACAGCCTTTTCTTTAGCGGCGTATCTAAAAAAACTAAGGTAATTGCTGTTTTTGTTAAAAATAGTGATTCTAACGACACACAATCTCAATTGAATGCATCCGGATTCCAGGCAATTAACCTTCCAGAGAATGGCAATGGCAGTTCACATATTTTACTCTCAGATGTACGTGAATCAATCAGCGCACTATCTAAAGAGAAGTCATCAATAAGTGAAGAGATAGATAATTGGACAAACGAATTCGGAGAATCTCTAGTTTGTGGCTTAGAATTATTAGAGAGAGAACATGACATTCTGACTGCACCTGTTAAAATTGCAGTATCGGAGCATGCTTTTTTCATCGATGGTTGGATAGAAATGTCTCGCTCCGAGGAAGTTAAATCTGCTCTATCAAAATCTTGTCTATACACTGAGGTTTCTCCCTTTGTACTGAAGGCAGGCGGTGGTGGTCACGGCCATTCAGATCATGCTCATCATCAAGAGATGCCCCCTATCTCCTATCAAAATAGACAAGTCAGTAAGCCAATGGAATTACTTACTGATGCAGTAGGGAGACCTGCGTACGGAAGGATAGATCCTACTTTGTTTATGTTTGTCACTTATCCAATTTTCTTTGGAATGATGCTTGGAGATATGGCTTATGGTTTAGTCACAATGTCTCTAGGTGCACTAGTCATGAGTCGCGCGGGTTCAAATGAAATGATGAACTTAGGTGGCAAATTCCTAGTCTACATAGGATTAGGAACTCTCGGATTTGGTTACATCTATGCTGAGTTCGCTGGTTGGGAGATACTTCCTCATCACGGCCATAATCCTGCCGAGAATCTAGCCTTCCTATATCCATTTGAGCTAGACCATGGTCATGCATGGGCGGCTCACCTCCCATTTGGCATCGAACTGGCTTTCCCATTCCATAGGGTTACTCCAACGTCTGATTATGGCAATTTGGAGCACCTAATTGTCTTGACGATTTACCTTGGATTCCTTCATATTATATTTGGTAGAATTATCGGATTTAGGGATGTTTTATTTTATGGTACTGATCATGGTCACGTCGGACTTTTAGCAGCATTTTTTGAACATGGAGTCTGGATTTTATTACTAATTGGAGGTTTCATGTTTTCATATGGTTATCTCGGCCCAGATGAGGCAGAATATATGATGCAACCTGGGGCTATTGTAGCATTAACAGCAGTTGTTTTGCTAATGTGGACTTTATACAACTATCATGGAATACCTCTAGCAATAAGTTTGTTGTTAGCACCTATTGAGGCTATTGGGATGATGCCTTCAGTAATATCCTATGTGCGTCTTTTTGCTGTAGGAATTGTAGGGGTTAAAATTGCTGAGACAGGTAATATGTTGTGGGATCCAATGAAAGATGCTATCTCTGATGATCCTTTATTCGTGCCAGTTTTCTTCGTAGGTTGGTTAGCAGTTCAATTCTTCGCATGGGGCCTTGGGGTGTTCAGCCCCAATATTCATGCAGCCAGACTTCATTTCGTAGAATGGATGAGGCAATATTATGATTCTAGCGGAGAGGCATTCGAGCCTTTCGGTTTCCGCTCGCACCACGTGGAGGTCGAGTGATATCACATTCCAAGCTATTATGCTTAGAAAAAAAATGGAGGAAAAAAATATGAATAACAAAAATAAAATGAGTGGATTAAGTCTGTTACTAGCATTATCGTCAGTTGTGATGATTGCGAGTGGCGTTCAGGCAGAAGCAAACGAACTAACAGTAGAAGCATATGCGAAAATAGGCGCAGGATTCGCCCTAGGTCTAGCAGGAATTGGAACTGGCTTAAGCCAAGGACCAATCGGTGCAGCAGCTGTTGGTATGATTGCAGAAGATAGCAGCAAGTTCGTTAACGGACTAATCTTCACAGCTCTACCTGAGACAATCGTTCTTTTCGGATTCCTTGCATTATTCTTGCTCTGAGCAGAATTGTGTAGGTTCGTATAAATGATTAATTAAAAACACGAGGTGTAATGAAATGACATTGGATGCATTAGCAAACGAAATCGCGGCTCAAGCGAAAGCTGAAGCTGAATCGATTATCGCAGCCGCTAAGCAGCAAGCTAAAGAAATTGAGGGCGAAGCAAAAGCAGTAGCTTCTTCTTTCTCCTCAGATATGAAAGCACGTGCTGAGCGAGAGAGCGCCCAGTTGTCAGTAGAAGTAGTAGCATCAGCTAAACAAGCAAACCAGAAGCATCTTCTAATCGCTAGACGCGAAGAATTGGATGAGACCTGGAATTCAATACGTGTATCGGTGGCGTCACCAGATCTCAAAGGTCGTTCTGATGTCCTAAGTGCACTTTTAGCTGAAGCGAGCAAATCTGGAGAAGGAATGTTACTTCGTCCAGTTTCGACTGATCGCAAAGCGCTTGAAAAAGGGAATTTTTCTCTTGGTGACGACGTTGAAGGATTAGGGGGCTTTGTCCTTGAATCTAAAGACGGTTCAATAGTACTTGACTATCGATTTGATAGTCGTCTAGAAGAAGCTTGGAATGCTAATCTAGGTACTGTAAATAAAACTTTATTTGGTAATTAATTGGTGAAAATATGACTGGAATAGTAAGTGGCCGTTCTAATATTTACAACGCTTCAGCTCGCGCTAAAGCACGTAAGGCTTCTCTAATTGATCCCACCCGTATGCGACAATTGTTGCAATTAGGCCCGGAATCAATTGGTGCAAGTATTGGTGAGCTAGGATATCGTTCTGAAATGGACATATATTCCGCTCGTATGGACGGGGCTGATGCAGTAGAAGCTGCACTTTTCCACAATCTTGATAATGATCTATCTGAGGTAATGAGATTCTGTCAAGGGCCTCTTAAATCAATAGTTTCAGTCTATGTTGAACGTTTCTCTTATGAGAAGGCAAAGACCGTTCTCCGTGCAGTTAACGGCGGATGTTCAGATGAATTAATTGAATCACAAATTCTTCCTTCTGAAAATCCTAAAAATTCATTATGGCTTGAAATTGTTAGGAATACAGAGACAGTTGCAGAAGCAGCTAGTGCAATGGCAGGTACGCCTTGGGGTAAGGAATTAGGTAAATTAGAAGGTACTGAATCAACACTAGAAGAAATGGAAGATGCATTGGATCGACAATACTACAATCACGCTTTGAAAGTTTCTCGAGGAAAGGATTCCAGTATCCATCTAATGAAGTATATCAGAACCGAGATCGACCATCGAAATATAATCAATCAATTCCGTGAACTACGTCAAAATATTTCTCCAGACAAACGTTTACAGATGGTTATTTCAGGCGGTCGTATTCAGAACTCAGTAATGGCACAAGCGTCCCAAGCAACATCTCAGGAAGCGATAGTAGATGCTCTTCGNCGTAGCAACTCATTTGATGATGAGGGCTTCGATGAAGCACTTCAACAGTCAAAAGTCACGGGTTCTTTAGATCCAATAGCATCTCTTTTGACACATAAAAGACATGCGATGCTAAAGCGTTTCGCGTATCTTAATCCGGTGTCATCATTCCCAGTAATTTACTATATCGAGCGTAAAGTGCTCGAAATACAAAATCTTCGTCTTCTTGTGCGTGGGAAGACGATTGGCCTCACATCAGAGGTATTAGAAGCGCATATGGATTTTTGAGGTAGATAATATGGAAATAGCAGTAGTCGGTTCCCTTGATTTTACCCTTGGTTTCCAACTTGCAGGTGTTTTGAGATTACACAACCCTGCTAATCTAGATGAGTTGACTTCAACAATGAAGTCTCTATTAAATGAAAAAGAAGTAGGAGTTGTTGTAATTGATAACTCCGATTTATTACAGCTTCCGGAAAGATTGCGAGTGCAACTATCCGAAAGTATCACACCCACTGTATTGGGTATTGGGACCGAAGAGGATAATACCCTCAGAGAGTCCATCAAGTCGGCCCTAGGAGTCGACTTGTGGAAGTAAATCCTAGAAAAAAAAATAAAGGAAGTGAATTAAAAATGAGTGAAGAAAATGGAGTGATTTATCGCATCTCTGGACCAGTTGTAACCGCAGTAGGAATTTCGCCAAGAATGTATGAAGTTGTGCGAGTAGGTGATGAAGGTTTAATGGGAGAAGTTATTGAATTACACGGCGAACAATCAGTTATTCAGGTATATGAGGAAACCTCGGGTGTCAGACCTGGTGAACCGGTTATTAGAACTGGGCAAACCTTGTCTGTTCAACTAGGACCAGGTCTTTTAACTAAGATTTATGATGGTATTCAGAGACCTCTACCTGAACTTGAGAAGACCATGGGTGTTTTCATCAAAAGAGGAGTCGATGCAGATGGTTTAGATCTAGAAAAGAATTGGGATTTCAAAGCAACCGCTAAGGCNGGAGACTCAGTTACGTCAGGAGATGTTATTGGGACAGTCCAAGAAACAAAGACTATTGAACATAGAGTTATGGTTCCTCCGGGCACCTCTGGTGTGATCAAGAGCATTAGTTCTGGAGAATTTAATGTGACTCAAACTGTTTGTACTTTAGAAGATGGAAATGAAATTCAGATGATGCAAAAATGGCCAGTCCGTACTCCACGTCCGTTTACAAAGAAACACGCTCCAGAGGTTCCTTTACAAACAGGTCAGAGAATTCTTGATTTCCTTTTCCCTCTAGCTAAGGGAGGGACAGCAGGAATCCCTGGGCCATTTGGTTCAGGTAAGACAGTTACACAACAGCAACTTGCTAAGTGGTCCGATGCAGATATTGTAGTTTACATTGGATGCGGTGAACGTGGTAATGAGATGACAGAAGTTCTTGATGAATTCCCTCATCTTATGGACCCAAAAACAGGTGAGGCTTTGATGAACAGGACTACCATGATTGCGAACACATCCAACATGCCTGTTGCAGCCAGAGAAGCTTCAGTTTATACTGGTATTACAATTGCTGAATATTTCAGAGATATGGGCTATGATGTTGCTTTAATGGCCGATTCAACTAGTCGTTGGGCTGAAGCAATGAGGGAAATTTCATCCCGTTTAGAAGAGATGCCAGGTGAGGAAGGTTATCCTGCATATCTTTCCAGCCGTCTCGCAGAATTCTATGAGAGAGCAGGGAGAGTTGAGACTCTTGCCGGGGGAGATGGTTCAGTATCTGTAATAGGTGCAGTTTCACCACCAGGCGGAGATATTTCAGAACCAGTCAGTCAAGGAACTCTACGTATTGTTAAAGTATTCTGGGGTCTTGATGCAGGTCTTGCACGTCAAAGNCATTTCCCTGCAATTAATTGGCTTAATTCATACTCACTATACCCCCCATCACTTGATCAATGGTATAGGGATAATATCAAGAGTGATTTCCCTGAACTTAGAACTGAAATCAGTGCCTTGCTTCAAGTCGAGGCGGAATTACAAGAAATCGTTCAGTTAGTAGGTTCCGATGCTTTACCAGTCGATCAACAACTAACTCTAGAAGTTGCTCGTATGATTAGAGAATTTTTCCTACAACAGAATGCATTCCATGACGTAGATACTTATACCGATTTAAAACTCCAATATACTATGGCCAAGGCTATACTTTCTTTCCAAGAAGAATCTAAGAAAGCTCTAGCGGGTGGTGCTGCTCTTGAAGATGTAGTTAACGTACCAGCACGTACTGACCTCATGAGAGGAAGGTTCGAATCAGGTTATGAAGAAAAAATCGATAAAATGTTAGAAACTATGATCAAACAAATTGCCGAGACTATGGAGGATAACTGAGAGGTGGTATAAATGACTGGAAAAGAATATAGAACAATCACTGACGTAAAGGGGCCTCTTGTGTTCCTAAATAAAACTGAACCTGTTGCCTTTGGAGAGATTGTAGAATTACGTCTAACCGATGGTACTTTGAAGAATGGGCAAGTTCTAGATACATCTGACGATCAAGTTATCGTTCAGGTTTTCGAAGGTACTGCTTCAATTGATAAACAAACAGGAATAAAATTTCTTGGTGACGTGTTTAAGTTACCAGTAAGTACAGATATGATT
>JGI26254J51713_1001055_pt1 | contig 10333 bp, 11 predicted proteins | sample SaaInlV_120m_DNA_3_FD_51713 | JGI IMG/M metagenome (IMG submission 51713)
AATAAGCACCCAAAACTCCAGACCCTATTATCAAATTAACTTTTTTATTCATTTTTTTTTTAAATTATAATATGTTTTTATAAATATATGAGTTTAATAAAAGGTATATATGCAGCATCCATGTCGGTATTAAATGATAACTTAACATTAAATATTGCAAAAACAATCAAGCATGCTGAAAATTTAATTGACGAAGGCTGTCATGGAGTGGCAATATTTGGTAGCACTGGTCAAGCACAACTTATATCGGTCTCAGAAAAAATTGAATTGTTGAATGATTTATCAAAAAGTAAATACAAAGAAAAGTTTATAGTGGGAACAGGCTTTAATTCATTAGGCGAAACTATAAATCTAATGAAAGTTGCTACCACTTTAGGTTTTGCAAAATTCTTAATTATGCCGCCAGCCTTTTATAAATATGAGGACAAAGATGTAATAAATTATTATTCTATAATTGTAGAAAAAATTCCAGAAAGCAAAATTATACTTTACAATTTTGGAAAGTTATGCGGATATATGTTTAGTGAAGAATGTGTACAAGAATTAGTAAAAAAATTTCCAAAACAAATTATTGGAATTAAAGATAGTTCATACAACTTATTTGAAAATTTAAAATTAGATAATTTTTCAATTTTGCCAGGCTCAGAGTCAAAACTATTAAAAGGTTTAGAATTGGGATGTTCGGGGATAATTACAGCAACCTGTAACATTTCATCTACAATTGCAAGAAAGGTTTATGATGATTTTTTTAATGGAAAAGAACAAACTGTTAATCAAAAGCTTTGTGACGTTAGAAATACATTTGAAAAATATAATTTAATATCAGCACTTCATTCTTATTATTCAAAAAAAGATCCTATTTATAAGAATATTTTGCCACCATTATCAATTTTAAATTCTACAGATAATAAGGAATTGACTAATAATTTAGATAAATTAAATTTTATATAAAAAAAGGTAGCTTAAATGCAACTAGCAAGATTTTTAAATTCTATATTTAAAAAAGATGGTTTTATCCTGGTAGATGCAAATTCAAAAAATTATATTATTGGAACACCAAAAAATGACAAACCAATTAAGTTAAAAATTTTAAATAAAAATCTTCATTACAAATTATTACTCCATCCAGATCTTTATTTTGGAGAGGCTTATACTAATGGAGAAATTATAATAGAAAATGGAAGTCTCACTGATTTTTTAGATTTAGCATTAATGAACTTTGGAAGAAACGATCTAAATTTTTTTAGTTATTTAATAAATAGACTAAGAGGTTCTTATAGGTACTTGACAAATTTTAANTTTATTAAAAAATCAAAAATGAATGTGTCCCATCATTACGATATCTCAGATGAGCTTTATGATTTATTTTTAGATCCAAAAAGACAATATTCATGNGCNTATTTTAAAGATGAAAATGATTCTTTAGAAGCAGCTCAAAATAACAAGATTCAACATATTATAAAAAAACTTAATATTAAATCAAACCAGAAAGTACTTGATATAGGTTGTGGTTGGGGATCATTAGCAATAGATATTGCTAAAAGCGCTAATTGTGAAGTAACAGGTATAACTTTGTCTGAAAATCAATTTAATTATTGCTTAAAAAAAAGTAAAGAACTCAACTTAGAAAATCAATTAAAGTTTAAATTAATAGATTATAGAGAACTTAATGAAAAATTTGACAGAATTGTAAGTGTTGGGATGTTTGAACATGTGGGTAGAAAATTTTATAAAAAGTTTTTCAAACAAATTAATAATTTACTAAAGGATGATGGAATTTCTTTAATTCATACAATTGGATCAGTAAACCCACCAAGAGACCCACATCCATGGATAACAAAGTATATTTTTCCTGGCGGATATACTCCAAGTTTAAGTGAAGTAACCACACCTATTGAAAAAGCTGGCTTAATTGTAGCCGATATAGAAGTATTGAAGCTTCATTATTCTCATACACTTAGACATTGGAAAGAAAATTGCATCAAAAATAAAGAAAAAATTATTAAAATGTTTGATGAAAAGTTTTTCAGGATGTGGGAATTCTATTTAGCTGGTTGTGAAATGGCATTTAAGTGGGGCGACCAGGTTGTATATCAGTTTCAATTAACAAAAAATTATACATCAACACCTGTTACAAGAGACTATATTTATTAATAAATTATTGATAGAAATACATTTCTTGAACATGAAAAAATCAAAAAAAAAGAAAAGTCCAGCTAAAAAGAAAAGTCCAGCTAAAAAGAAAAGTCCGGTTAAAAAGAAAAGTCCAGCTAAAAAGAAAAGTCCAGCTAAAAAGAAAAGTCCGGTTAAAAAAATTAAAAAAACCAAAAAAAAACTTTTCAAACCTCATAAAATAAAAAAAGAAAATTTTATTTTAAAAATAATTAATTTCCAAAACTCTTTTAAACCTGAAATTAAGTTAAAAATAAATTTTAGCTTAGAAAAATATATACAGGCATTCTTTGATAAAATTGCAAATACAATATCTGAATACAAAATTCTAAAAAAAGATGAAGCAAGAAGATTAAAATTAGAAAAACAAGAAAATGAAAGATTAGAAAAAATTAAACTTGAAAATATAAAGCAAAAAGATGAAGAGTTAAAAACTAAATTAAAAGAACAAGCATTAAAAGATGAAATTAAACTAGAAAAACAAAGAACAAAAGACATCAAGCTTTTTTTAAGAAAAGAACAGGCATTGTTAAGAATTGAGCAAGCTGAAAAACAAAAACAATTTTTAAAACAATTAAGATTAGAAAAACAAATTGATAAATTTAGAATTAGAGAAGTTAAAGAACTTGAAAAACTTGAAAGAATATCACTAAAAGAAAAAAGAGATGATTATGCTGGATTACAGCAAAGAATAGAAAAATTAAAAGAAAAATACCGAATTATTAGAGATCAAAAAATTAGAGAAAGAGTGGAGGCTTTAGGTGTAAAAATCCAAGGTGATGAAGATAGAGAGACATTATTACAAAAAGAGAAAGAATACACTATAGCAAGACAAAAAATTGAGTTTGCTCTTGAAAGTTTTTATAGAAGTGCAAGTAGCTTAGTGTTTCAATTAAACAAGCGTCATATCACACGACACATGTCAATATTTAGATGTATTGATAGAAGATTTGAAACTGGAGAAATTTTTATAAAATGGGACGAGTCCGCAGATGAAGACTGGTTATTATTAATTTATATCAAAAATAACTCACCAGATGAGGGTATAGTTATTGAAGACAAAACAAATCCTGAAAAAAATATTTCTCATGAGTTCAAAAACAACGAAATTTTTAAAGCTTCAGATACAATGGTTGACTCACTCACACAGTTAATCGCAAGAAAAAGAGCAAAAAATAACAATTAATTTTTCATAAATAATTAAGTAATATTCAGAATGTTTTTTGGAACAATCACATTGATTATTTTATATTTAATTTTGAGATACATTCTTGCTTGGATAACTTATTTTAATAATTTAGATCCAAGACTTGGAAATTCCACTTGGCGTTGGAGTTATGATTATCATGTAGTTGGCAAAAGAGATATTTCTGATTTAGATGATAAAGCTTTTGTTAGGCTTAGAAGAAAAAAGAATAAAATAATTACTTTAATGTATTCAATAGTAATGATTATGTTTATTGCCTCAATGTCTTTGTTGAGTAAATTTTTGATATTTTATACAAGTTAGTTCTTTAGCTGTTTTTTGTTTTTCAAATATAAAAAATAAGCAATAATTTCGTAACCAATTTTAAAAATTGTAAAAATTATTGGAAGTTTAAAGAAAAAATACAAAAGTTTATATTTTGGAATTTTTTTCCAAACTAATAAGAAAGCTTCAGCCCCTCCAATTATTTTATTTCCATCTTTTACATGCAATCTTCTTAAAAGCTCTTTATCACTTTTGGAAGTCTCTATTTCTGCATTTGAATTGTTTGTTATATCAACCCAATCAATCTCTTTAATATTTTCTTTTTTATATAAGTTAATTTCAGACTTACAAATTCTACAAGAGTTATTATAGTAAACTTTCATTATTTAAAGTTATTTACATATAAGAATTAAACTGTACATGCGTAAAATGGTACATTGAAAAATTTATACAAACAACTATGTATTGTCCATGAGTAATTTTTTTGATAAATCAGACTTGACTAGAAAAGATGTAGACGAAATAGTATCTGATACTTTAAAAAATTGTGATGATGGTGAATTATATTTTGAGGACTCTAAATCAGAGTCAATCGTACTAGATGATAATAAAATTAAAAGCTCAAATTATAGTTCTGATCTTGGTTTCGGATTCAGAGCTATTTCTGACGAGGTTGTTGCCTATTCCCATTCTAATGAAATATCAAAAGACTCGTTAAAAAATTCTGCAAAAAGTCTTCAATCTACTCTTAAGTCAGTAAAAGGAACTTATAATCATGAAATTCCAAAAACTAATAATAAATTTTATGATGCGATTAACCCTATTGATCAAAAAACATTAGATGGAAAACTAGAAGTTTTAAATAACGTAAATGAATATCTTCGTAAAAAAAACTCTACAGTAAAACAAGTAACAGCAAGTTTTAGTGGTGAACAAAAATCTATTGAAATTATTCGTTCTGGGGGTGAGTCTTTAACTGATGTTCGTCCGCTAATCAGATTCAATGTTTCTGTTATGCTTGAAAAAAATGGAAGAAAAGAGACAGGCGTTTATGGTATTGGCGGCAGACAATCTTACGATGATTATTTAAAAAATGATAATTGGAAAAATGTCTGTGAAGAAGCACTAAGAATAGCCTCAGTTAATCTTGATAGCAAACCTGCTCCTGCAGGTGAAATGAAAGTAGTTTTAGGACCTGGATGGCCTGCAATTTTAATTCATGAAGCTATTGGTCATGGATTAGAAGGGGATTTTAATAGAAAGAAAACATCTGCCTTTCATGACTTGATGGGCCAAAAAGTTGCAAGTGAAGGAGTTACGATTGTTGATGATGGAACCATATAAACGAAGAGGAAGTTTAACTATTGATGATGAGGGAACACCAACAGAAAGCACAGTTTTAATAGAGAACGGGATTTTAAAAAATTTTATGCAGGACAGATTAAACGCAAGACTGATGAATACTAGATCAACAGGCAGTGGCAGAAGAGAAAGTTATAAACATATCGTATTACCGAGAATGAGAAACACAATGATGTTAAGTGGAAAAAATACTCAAGATGAAATGATTAAATCAGTTGATAAAGGTATTTTTGCTGTGAGTTTTGGTGGAGGGCAGGTGGATATCACATCAGGAAAATTTGTTTTTAATTGTACGGAGGCTTATGAAATAAATAATGGAAAAATTGGTTCACCAATTAAAGGTGCAACTTTGATAGGTGATGGTCCTTCAATTTTAAAAGAAGTATCAATGGTTGGAAATGATATGATGATGGATCCAGGAATTGGAACATGTGGTAAGGCAGGTCAAGGAGTCCCGGTTGGAGTAGCACAACCTTCAATACTTATAGATAAAATGACAGTTGGTGGGACAAAACTTTAAAACATGATTAAAGATCAAGAATATTTAAAATCAAAAGCTTCATACTGTTTGGATCTTGCAAAAAAACTGGGCGCNACAGATGCAAGTGTAACAATTGGAAACTCAATTTCAGAAACAGTCAATTTCAGAAACAAAACTTTAGATGAGTCAAATAGATCAGATAGTTTAGCTATGGGAATAGAAACTTATATTGGTAAAAAAAAATCATCAATATCTTCATCTAATTTATTGGATGAAAATTTAAAAATTTTAATAGAAAAATGTTATGAAACTACAAAAATAACTCCTGAAGATGAATTTAATTCTTTACCAGATAAAGAATTATTAGCAAAAAATATTAAAGATTTAAATTTATATGACCAATCTCATNTTGAGAANGATAAAAAAATTGGTTATTTAAAAGAATTAGAGGAAGCTGCATCAATTGATAAGAAAATTATAAATACAGAGTCGAGTTTTACGGAAGATAAATCAAATTTTATTTTAGCAAACAGTGATGGTTTTTGTAACGGATACAAATCGTCCTCATTTACAGCATCTTGCGTTACTGTAGCAAAAAACGAAAATAACATGGAAAGAGATTATGAGTTTACAAGCAAATGTCACTTAAATGATATTTCTAATCCTTCAGAACTTGGAAAAATTGCAGCTGAACAAACTATAAAAAAACTTAATCCTAAAAAAATTGGTAGTGATAAGCTAAGTGTTATTTTTGATAAAAGAATTTCAAAAGGATTTCTTAGCTCTTTTGCAGGTGCAATTTCAGCATCATCTATTGCAAGAGGTACATCGTTTCTTAAAGATAAATTAAACCAACAAATTTTTTCAAATGAAATCAATGTTATTGATAAGCCTGATCTAATAAAGGGTATGGGCTCGAGATGTTTTGATTCTGAAGGAGTAAAAACAGATACATTAAAATTAGTAAGCAATGGAATTTTAAATAATTATTTGGTTGATACCTATAATGGAAAAAAGTTAAATTTAAAATCAAATGGAAGAAGTGGTGGAAGCACTAACCTTTATTTTGAAAACGGAAATATTAATTATGATGATTTGTTAAAAAGTCATTCTAAAATTTTATACGTAACTGAAACTATAGGTCATGGAACAAATCTTGTAACAGGTGATTATTCAGTAGGTGCTAATGGTTTTTTAATTGAAAATGGAGAGTTTAAATATCCAGTAAATGAAATAACGATTGCTGGAAATTTAGATGAAATGTTTAAAAATATTATATTGGCTAATGATTTAGAATTTAAATACTCAGTTAATTCACCTACCATGATGATTGATGGTATGACNGTCGCTGGTAAATGAGCAGATATTGTGTAATTGGCTCAGGAATTTCTGGGGCNACGATTGCTAACCTTTTAAGTAAAAAACATTCTATTGATTTATTTGATAAAGCAAGAGGACCAGGTGGAAGATCGTCTTTTAAAAGATTAGATAAAGNCAAAGGATTTGACCATGGAACTCAGTATATTTCACCTAAAAGTCTAGCTTTTAAAAAGTTTATTAATATTTTAATAAAAAAAAAAATACTAAAAAAATGGAGTGGCAACCATTTATTTCTAAACAAAGTTAAAAAAGAAAATAAAAACCATTTAAAGATAATAGGTANAAAAGGGAANAATGATATTAGNAAATATCTTTTGAAAAATATTAAATGTTATTTTCAAACAGAATTGAAAAAAATTGACTATAAAGAAAAAAAATGGGTCCTTACTTTTTCTGATGGTAATAAAAGGGTTTATGAAAAACTAATTTTAACTTGTCCATTTGCTCAATCATCAAAGTTATCAAAAAAATTTATAAAGGCTCCATTCATAAAAAAAAAAGTTAAGATGGATGCCAATATTACCGTTATGTTTGTAATAAAAAAAACAAACAAAAATGTTAGCAGTTATTTATTTGATGACAAAATTTTAGGTTGGGCCGCAAAAGAAAACAGTAAAAAAAGATTTAAAAGCCATCAAGATTTATGGACTCTGCAAAGTACTCATAGTTGGGCAAATAAGAAAATTAATAAAAATAGAGAAAACAAAGATATAAACTCTAATACCCTTATTAATCATTTTTTTAAACTTGCAGGTATTAAAAAAACTAAAGCATTATTTTCTTTAAATCATGGTTGGAAATACTCATCAAATTCAAATTCTTTAAATATAAAAAGTTATTGGAACTCCTCATTAAATTTAGGAGTGTGCGCAGATTGGTTTGTCGGACCAAGACTTGAAGCTGGTTGGATAAGCGCCAATGACCTTTATAAAAAAATTACTAAATAAATTTATTCAAATTTTTTCACTCTATATTCCCAGTTTCCCATTCTAGAATAGGCAACCTTAAGGATTAAAGCATTTTTTTTATCAAACCAAATATCAAAGTTTAATCTTTTATCGGCAGGAATAGACATATCTTTTGAGGTCAATTTAAAGTGTTCTACTTCATATGTTTTCCCATATAACTCAATTTTTTCTTTTCCAATAAAAGTCACCACTTGTTCCTTAATACTTCCAGAAATTGGACTAATTTGAGAATTTGTTTGAAGAATTTTATGACTCCACCAATTTCCAATCACGTTTTCTATTGATGCACTACCTGTGTAAGATGATCCTTTGACATCATATTCATTTCTTTCTTCATTTAATTTTAGCTGAACGTATTTATCTTTTTTGTTTTGTTGAGTCTTAGAATTAAAAGAAATTAATTTATCTTTGATATATTTTTCCTCTCCATAACTCTCCACTTCAAAAATAGTTGCTCCAAATAATTTTACAGTAAATTTTAATTGATTTGTAACAGTTGTATTGTCTGAATCTTTTTTAAAAAAATAATAGTTGTAACCAATAACCTCACCATCTCTTAAAATTTCCATCTCTATTTTATTAAACTTGTTATAGTGAGCCATATGAGCGTTACTATTAAATGAGCAGGTTAAGAGTAAAATGAGGAATAAAATTTTTTTCATAAAATGATTACTTTAATAGACTTTGAATTTAAAAGAAGTAATTTATTAAAAATGTTTTTAAAAATTAAAAATATTCCAAGTGTATCTTGGAGTTCAGAAAAACCACTTAATTTTAAACCAAAGATATCTACATTTTTTTTTCTTTGTTTTGGATTAACCTTGTTCGGCTTGGGTGAAGGTTTGTTAATTGTTTCTGCTTCTGGCGCATCTCCTTGGAGTGTATTGGCTCAAGGTTTATATTTAAATTTAGGTTTTTCTGTTGGTGTCATAACAATTTTTATTAGTTTTATTGTTTTGTTGCTTTGGATTCCTTTAAAACAAAAAATTGGAATTGGCACTATTTTAAATGCATTAATTATTGGATTAATGATTGATGTTTGTATTAGGCATGTAGCAACTCCCGAGAGTTATATTGATCAAATTTTATTAGGTGCTGTTGCAGTAGCTACAGTCGGACTTGGTGGTGGAATTTATTTAGTTGCAAATTTAGGAGCAGGACCAAGAGATGGTTTGATGATAGGTCTTCAAAAAAAAACAAATTTACCAATTGCNTTAGTTAGAGGAACTCTTGAAATAACTGTAATGTCTTTTGGTTGGTATTTAGGTGGTACTGTTGGCGTTGGAACTTTGCTTTTTGCGTTTGGAATTGGACCCTGTGTAGCTCTAGGATTATTTTTAGTTAATAAATTATTTAATTAGGCTGCAGCACCAGATTTTTCACTTTTTTTTCTTTCATGAGGGTTAAGAATAGCTTTTCTTAATCTAAGTGACTTAGGTGTAATTTCCAAGGCTTCATCAGTATTTAACATACTTAATTGTTCAGCAATTGACATTTGTCTTACCGGTGTAAGCACAACATTTTCATCTGTTCCTTGGGTTCTCATATTTGTTAATTGTTTGCCTTTCATAACATTTATAATCATGTCACCAGGTTTTGGTGTCAAACCAACAATCATACCTTCATATACTGGATCATTATGAGTTACAAACATTTCACCTCTTGCTTGAAGATTAAATATTGCAAATGCTACTGCTTTTCCTGTCGACATTGAAATTAATGCACCATTTTTTCTTCCATCCATTTCACCTTCAAATTTTCCATATCCATGGAAAATTCTATTAATTACTCCAGTACCCTTTGTTAAAGTTAAAAATCTACTTGTGTATCCCATTAAACCTCTTGTTGGTGCATGGAAAACTAATCTTTTCTTATCTTTGCCAGTATCTTTTAAATCTAAAAGNTTACCTTTTCTTCTATTCATCGAGTCAATTATTTTTGATGAAAATTCTTCGTCTAAATCAACAGTTATTTCTTCAATAGGTTCTAATTTATTTCCTGCTTCGTCTTTTTGAAACAATACTTTTGGAGGACTTACGGTCATCTCGAAACCTTCACGTCTCATTTGTGTAAGTAAAATTTCAAGCATTAATTCTCCTCGACCACTAATCACAAAAGAATCTACATTTGCATTTTGAGAAAAAGTAATACCAACATTATTTTGAGCCTCTGATATCAATCTGTCTCTAATTTGAGTGCTTGTTAATTTTTTCCCCTCAGTTCCTGCTAGAGGTGAACTATTAACACTTATCGTGATAGACATAGTAGGGGGGTCTATTGGAGTTGCTGGAATTGGTTCGTTTAATTCAGGATCACAGATAGTGTCCGCTACATTTGCTTTTTCTAATCCAGCAATTACAACAATGTCTCCTGCTTCACCTATTTCAATAGGAACCTTTTTGGTTCCTTCGTATCTAAAAATTTTAGTTAATTTACCTTCATCTATTTTTTCACCTTTAAGATTTATTGCTTTGATAGGTTGATTAGCTTTTGCTGTTC
>JGI26254J51713_1001056_pt1 | contig 10332 bp, 10 predicted proteins | sample SaaInlV_120m_DNA_3_FD_51713 | JGI IMG/M metagenome (IMG submission 51713)
TTAACATCATGTTTGTATAAAACTTCAAAAACCATATCATAAAATGTGATACCCTTTTGTTGAGCCTGATTGTCCAACCATTTTATCCCGTCAGATAATTCTGGATCATGTTCAGAAAATTCAACTAATTCATCGACCATTTTTGAGAAGAAAGCCTGTGATTCTATCATACGTACACATTTCAAACGATGATCATAAACGGAGTATTCAAAAGATATAGACTAAAGAGAATTTTTTGGTTGACAAATGGAACATATTCTATACTTAGACGGTAATCTTAGCAACATTTCATGGGTAATTCAAACAAATGAAACAATAGTGTCTCAAAGTAGAAAACATACGGAAAATTATAAAAATAGAATTACAAAAATAGAATCAAAATATGTTGCATTGCATGTGGCATTGTTTTGGGGAATTGGAAAATTTATCATAAAAAATGAAGATGCAATAAAAATAAAGTTAGATGAAAAAATAATGTATGAACAGTTAAAATTAAAAATAATGATAAATGATGACTTTATTGAAAATAAAATAAAATTTATTCAAATGTTGATAAAACAAAGAAAACTCAAAGTAGAATTTGAAATAATAGATTTAGAAAACAACTTGGCTACAAAAGAATTAGAATGAAACTAAATGGGAAGTTGTCTGGTAAGATATCTTAATTGTGATTACAAATTAAATTAAAACAAGAAGTGATAAAACCAATTATGGTTAAACAAGATTAAGAACGGTCAATGTTAAATTATAGCGATCATATGAAAATTGCAACAGATATTTCAAATTCATGTAAATATTTCAAAAAAATCTAAAAACAGTTTCAAAAGTGAATTATTATACTCAATTTGTTGGTATTAGTAAAAAACAAACGATTAGATTTATTTACTATCCATCTAGAAATTGATCAATTATGGCAAGCATAGACAAAATAGCAATTGTAGTTACTTTAGCAATTGTATTAGTTGCAGTTGGAGTTGTAGCAATGGCAAATTCAGCCGATAATGCACCAACAACACCTACACAGCAAATGAATACAGATGCAGCAGACGCAAGAGCCGAAGCAGACGCAAGAGCCGAAGCAGCAGCAGACGCAAGAGCCGAAGCAGCAGCAGACGCAAGAGCCGAAGCAGCAGCAGACGCAAGAGCCGAAGCAGCAGCACAAGCTAAAGCAGACGCAGCAGCACAAGCTAAAGCAGACGCAGCAGCACAAGCTAAAGCAGACGCAGCAGCACAAGCTAAAGCAGACGCAGCAGCTAACGCAGGTCCACAAACACACATCGTGGAAACTGCAATGGGAAGTGGAGCACCAGGATGTGAAACATCTAATGCATGTTACCTACCACAAGACATCACCATTAGTACTGGAGATACAGTGAAATGGGATAATGTAGACAACGCAGCTCATACAGTAACAGGTGGAAGTCCATCAGACGGTCCATCCGGAGTATTTGACAGCAGTCTACTAATGGCAGGACTGGATTATTCATTCACATTCAACGATGCAGGTAATTACGATTACTTCTGTATGGTCCATCCTTGGATGGTCGGTAGTGTTACAGTTAACTAACCCAAAAAAATTTCCTTTTTTCTATTTTATTTGATTTTTACGTATAGTTCGATTGTATGCAACACCAAACCTATGAGTTTCATCTCTAGCATGTTGTAAAATTTTTAATGATTCTTTATGTTTAGGAATTACAACAGGGTTTTTAGTTTTTGGAAGATAAACTTCTTCATTTTCTTTTGCCAAGGATATGCAAGGCAGTTTTATTCCAAGAGATTCTAAAGATTTCAAAGCTGCAGTTAACTGTCCCTTGCCACCATCAATTAGAATCAGATCAGGTAACGTAGAATTTTCTTCCAATAGTCTGTAATATCTTCTTTTAATAATTTCTCCAATCATTGCAAAGTCGTCTCTTCCAGTGATTGTTTTAATTTTGAATTTTCTATATCCAGATTTATTTGGAATTCCACCTACAAAACTAGACATAGAACCAACAGCAAATTCAGCACCATGATTCGAAATATCAAAACATTCAATGATGTTAGGTAGGGAAGGTAAATTTAGAATTTCTTGTAATTCAACCAATCCAGGATTAGCACCTTTTGAATGAATTAATCGAATATTTTTTAAAATTAAATTCATAATATCGTTTTTCTTGCCTCTAGTCGGAGTCATAATTTTTACAGTAAATCCAGATTGCTCAGACAACAATGATTCCAGTAATTTTTGATTTTCAGGAAGCTCATTTAGAATAATAAATTTTGGAATTTTATGTGTAGAATAATATTGATAAAGAAAATTTGAAAGTGAATTATCACCTACTAAATCAAAAAAGAATTTATCGCTATCACGGATTACTCCATTAATCATTCTAAAATTCATGATTGTTGCAGTTTGTTCTTGAATTCCAATACCAAAATATTCTTCATCTGAATTTTTGACATATTCCATTTTTTGTTTAGTTTGAAGACTTCCAAGCCGGATTAGCGTGTCACGGATATCTTTTGCACGCTCAAATTGTTGGGATTCAGCAGCCTGATACATTTCATCTTCTAATTTTTTTGTAAAAATTTTAGTGTCGTTTTTACCTTTAAGAACAGCCTCCAATTTGTTTACATGCTCAGGATATTTTTCTTCTGCACTCTTAAATTCGCAAGGACCTTCACAGTTACCCAAATGATATTCCAGACAAACTTTTTTTGGAAGTGTTTTACAAATTCTTATTTGAAAGGCTTTTCGTAAAGTTCCAATTGTAAGTAATTTTGAACTTCCCTGAGTAAAGGGACCATAGAATTTTCCTTGTCCTAAAAATTTACCATCTCTTGTTCGTCGAGCAACTAATAATCGTGGAAATTTTTCATCAGACAGCCGTAAGTATGTGTAACGCTGTTGATCCTTCAATTCAATATTAAATCGAGGCCTATACTTTTTAATCATATTAGATTCTAAGAGAAAAGCTTCACTTTCATTATCAGTTAAAACAAATTCAATCTCAAAAATATTTTCAACTAATTTTTGAGTTTTATAATTTTGGTTCTTATTAAAATAAGAACGGACACGGTTCTTCAAATTTTTTGCTTTTCCAATATAGATAATTTTTTTATCAGAATTTTTCATTAAATAAATACCAGGGTTAGTAGGAATAACTATTTTAGAAATATCAAACGTCATTTTTTAATAATTTTTTTAAATATTTTCCAGTATAGCTTCCAGGTGATTTTGACACGTTAGAAGGAGTACCAACAGTAACAATACGACCCCCTTCATCCCCACCTTCGGGTCCTAAATCAATTAACCAATCTGAATTTTTGATAATATCCATATTATGCTCAATTACGACAACAGTATTTCCAAGGTTAACTAATCTGTTTAGCACATCCAATAATTTTTGAACATCAGCAAAATGTAATCCAGTCGTAGGCTCATCAAGAATATACAAAGTTTTACCAGTACCACGTTTTGATAGTTCAGCAGCAAGTTTTACGCGTTGAGCCTCACCACCAGACAGTGTGGTGGATGATTGTCCAAGTTTGATATATCCCAAGCCAACATCATTAACAGTTTGTAGTTTTCTTTGAATCGAAGGAACATTTTCAAAAAAAGTCAATGCTTCAAAAACAGTCATTTGTAAAACATCAGAAACATTTTTTCCCTTGTATAGGACAGATAATGTTTCAGAATTATACCTTTTTCCTTTGCATTCATCACATTTTACATATACATCAGATAGAAATTGCATTTCAATTTTTTTAACACCGTCACCTTCACATGCAAAACATCTTCCATCAGCAACGTTAAATGAAAATTGTCCTGGTTTGTATCCACGCTCTTTTGATAAAGCTGTGTTAGAATATAGTTCTCGAATAGGAGTAAAAGCACCAATATAGGTTGCAGGGTTTGAACGAGGAGTTCTACCAATAGGAGATTGATCAATAGCAATTACCTTATCCACATCATCTAGACCAGAAATTTCTTTATGATCACCAGATCTAATATGAGTTTTAGAAAAATGATTTTCTAGGCTTTTGAGTAAAATGTCATTGATTAAAGTAGATTTTCCAGAACCAGATACACCAGTTACAGATACAAAAAGTCCTAGAGGAATTTCAACGTCAATATTTTTTAAATTATTTTCAGATGCACCTTTAATAATTAATGAACCATCAGGTTTACGAATTTTATTTTTTAAAATAATTAACGAGTTATCTTTAAGATAAGTTCCAGTTACAGACTTGGTTGTCTGCAAGATTTTTTTGACGGTCCCCTCAAAAACTATATTTCCTCCATGTACTCCAGCTCCAGGACCTAAATCAATTATCCAATCTGAATTTCGTATAACTTCCTCGTCATGCTCCACAACAATGACAGTATTACCAAGATTTCGTAGCTTATTTAGCGTTTTAATTAACCGTGCATTGTCGCGTTGATGTAATCCTATTGTAGGTTCATCAAGCACATACAAAACACCAGTAAGATTAGAACCGATTTGAGTAGCCAATCTAATTCTTTGAGACTCACCACCAGACAGTGTAGAACTAAGGCGATTTAATGTAAGATAATTTAGACCTACATTAATTAAAAACTCTAAGCGTTCTTTAATTTCCTTAAGAATATCTCTTGCGATGTGTTGCTCAGTTTCAGTTAATTTCAAATTGGAAAAAAAATCAAAGCAATTAGTAATAGATAAATCACATACATCCATTATTCCTAAATCATCAATTGTAACTGCAAGAGATTCTGGTTTTAGTTTTTTACCATCACATGTGGTACAATGAGTATCACGCATAAACTGTTTAAGCCATTCACGTTTAGATTCAGAATCAGTCTCCACAAAAACACGTTGAAGGTTAACAAGTACACCCTCAAATGCATTAGTGTATTTCCACGAAGAATCTCCAGATTTAGAACTATATTGAAAATCAATTAAATCAGAAGTACCATGTAAAATAATTTCAAAATGTTTTGGTTTTATTTTTTCAATNGGAGTCATTAAATCAAATCCAAATTTTTCACCAACAGTTCTCAATGCTTGTCTTCTGAATGCAGAAAACCTTCCACTCCAAGGAACAATTGCACCTTCTAAAATAGACTTAGATTTATCAGGAATTACCAGAGCAGGATCAAACTCCATTTTAACTCCCAATCCATTACATGTTTTACATAGTCCAAAAGGAGAATTAAAAGAAAAATTTCTAGGTTCTAATTCACCAATTGTTAATCCACAATGAGGGCAGGCATTATTTTGTGAAAAGATTTTTTCAGATTTATCTGATGATATCATTACATCTCCTTTTGATGCTTTAATTGCAGCTTGAATGGCCTCAAAAATTCTAGATCTTTCAGATTTACTTGTAGATATTCTATCCACAACAATTTCAATATTGTGCCACTTCTGTCTATCTAACGGAGGAATACCATCATCTAGGCTCAAAATTTCACCATTTAGGCGTATTCTAGAGTACCCATCTTTCTTGATTTGCTCAAATAGTTTCTCATAGGTACCCTTTTTTCTTTGAATGAGAGGAGATAGAATCAATATTTTTTGCCCCAAAAAATCTTTCAGTACAGAATCACAAATCCTCTCAACAGATTGTGTGGATATTTTTCTTTTACAATTTGTACAATGAGGAATGCCAATCCGAGCATAAAGTAATCGCATGTAATCATAAATTTCAGTGGTAGTACCAACAGTAGAACGGGGATTTTTACTAGTAGTTTTTTGTTGAATTGCAATTGCAGGAGATAGTCCATCAATAGAATCAACGTCAGGTTTATCCATCATCTCCAAAAATTGACGAGCGTATGAAGAAAGAGATTCAACGTATCTTCGTTGTCCTTCAGCATAAATTGTATCAAATGCCAAAGTAGATTTTCCAGAACCAGATAAACCACTAATTACAACTAATTTATTTTTTGGAATATCAACATCAATATTTTTTAAATTGTGATGACGAGCCCCTCTAATTTTTAATTTATTATCTATCATTTTTATATTCAATCTCCTTCTCTAATCTTTTAATTCTATCCCTACAAGAAATTGCTTGTTCAAAATCTAATTCTTCAGAATATTTTTTCATTTGAGCATCTAAATCAATGACATCATTTTTAAGATCATGTATTGACTTTAATTTTGATTCATCCAATATAATTTCTTGTTCAGGTACAGATTTCATAATTGTTTTAGGGATTATTCCATGTTCACGATTGTATGAAATTTGTTTTTTTCTACGACGTGTAGTTTCATCAATAGTATGTTTCATAGATTTTGTATGTGTATCAGCATACATTATCACAGTACCAGATACATTTCTTGCAGCTCTACCACAAGTTTGAATTAAACTAGTAAAATTTCTCAAAAAACCTTCCTTGTCTGCATCTAAAATTGCCACAAGTGAAACTTCAGGAATATCCAAGCCTTCACGTAAAAGATTAATCCCCACTAAAACATCAAATTCGCCTAGGCGTAATTGACGAAGAATTTCAGTACGTTGTAATCCATCAATTTCAGAATGCATGTATCTAACTTTGACGTCTTTTTTTGAGAGATATTCAGCTAAATCTTCAGCCATTCTTTTAGTTAATGTGGTAACTAAAACCCGTTCAGAATTCTTGCGACGTTTATTTATTTCAGAAATTAAATTATCCATTTGATCTTTAGTAGGTCTAATTTCGATTTGTGGATCAAGTAAGCCTGTAGGACGAACTAGTTGTTCAACAATTTTTACAGATATTTTCTTTTCATAATCAGAGGGGGTAGCTGAAACAAAAATAGTGTTTTGAATATATTCTTCAAATTCTTCAAATTTTAAAGGTCGATTATCATACGCACTAGGTAATCTAAATCCATATGTTACAAGTTTATCTTTTCTGGAATAATCACCTTTGTACATTGCATGTAATTGCGGTAATGTGACATGAGATTCATCAATCACCAAAAGATAATCATCACCAAAAAAATCCATCAAACAGTATGCCTTATCACCTTCACTACGACCATCAAAATGTCTTGAATAATTTTCAATCCCAGAACAATAACCCAATTCCTCAATCATTTCTAAATCATAGTTAGTTCTCATCTCAAGACGCTGCTTTTCAAGTTCATTCAATGTGGGTAAATGATATTTTAGTTCGTCCCTAATTGATGCGACAGCTCTTTTACTAGCATCCTTAGCAATTAGATAATGTTTTGCAGGAAAAATTGTCATTTGAGTTATTTTCTTTTTTTCTTTTAAGGACACATGATCAAGTAAAGTTATTTTTTCAATCTCATCGCCAAACATAGAAATTCTAACAATGTCTTCAGAATATGCAGGAGTGATATCAATGGTATCCCCTTTTACTCTAAAATTTCCAGGAGCGACTTCAACATCGTTTCTCTCATATCGGGAATCAATTAATTTTCGAATTAAATCAGTTCTTTTAATTTCATCACCAGTACTAACAAGAATTGAAGAGTCTTTCCATTCCTGAGGATTACCAAGGGAATAGATGCAAGATACAGTTGAAACGATAATTGTAGGTTCTCCAGATAATAGCATCGCAGTTGCTTCTAATCGTAATTTTTCAATTTTTTCATTAATTTGAGTGTCTTTTTCAATGTAGGTATCAGTTTGTGGCAGATAACTTTCAGGTTGATAATAATCATAATAAGAAACAAAATAGCCAACATTGTTTTTTGGAAAAAATTGTTTTAATTCTGTATAAAGTTGGGCTGCAAGGGTTTTGTTATGAGAGATTACTAGCGTATTTTTACCTGTTCTGGCAATTACATTTGCAACTGAAAAAGTCTTACCACTTCCAGTAACACCAAGTAAAGTTTGGACTGATTTTTTTTTAACTCCTTTGACTAAAGCGTCAATAGCTTGAGGTTGATCACCTGTAGGGGAATAGTCAGAAACTAATTCAAATTTTGAGATTTGTTGCAATAGTTAGAATTACTAAAAACTGAATTTAAAGCAATGGTGATATCATCATAAAATTACCATACAGGTTCATCGACCATTCTCAATTTACAATCAATTTCTTCAAAACCCATAATCTTGAGAGTGTTTTTAGCAGTAGATGAATTTTTTTTATGAATTTTTTGAGCTAAGTTCATCCTATCTTTTGAATTCATGTTTTGGCCAATTTTATATTTTCCATGAAGTGTTTGTGGAATAATTTTAATCACGCTTACTGCATCCAAAACACGCATAGTTGATTGAAGGGGATCATAGTATCCTTCAGGTTGATATTTTTCCATCAATCCATTTAGAGCTAAAGTTTTTTCATCTCTATCAGAAACTAAAGAACTAAGTCCTTTGATTACAACACTAATGTACAGAGTATCAGCTAAAGAAGCGTTATGAGGATCTTCAAAATAGGATGGTAAAAATTCTAATTCCCTATCGGCCTCAAAACCAACTTTGTTATTTTTAGAAATGTTATCCAACTTTTCACCTTTTACATGAGAGTGTATGTATACGGCATCATTAAGAAATACAAAATTCATCGGAATTATTTGAGGAAATCCATTTACATCAATACTAGAAATTCTTCCAACGTGTTCTTGATTAAGAAATTCTTTTATTTTTTCATATGATTTAATTTTAAGAATGTCAACGAGTTGCACAAGGTAATTCTAACAAATAATATTATAAATTAAGATCAAAATATCAAGAAAAAAATACATAAAATATGAGTGATATTCAAAATCATCATGGATGATCCATACCTAAATGATTTGAGAGGAGAGTTTAACTCGTATTCAAGTCAATTAAAAAAATTAAACAAAAAACTTGTTAAAACAAATTCTGCAGAAGAGCAGATAGAGATTGTAGAACAAATCGATTTGTTAGCAAATAGAATGGAAAATAATCAAAAACAGTCAGTTAAAGTAACAAAATCTAGATTAAAACAAAGAAAGAAGAAATCAAAGATATAAAATTAATCAGTATTCAATTCTTTCGTTAATTCTCGTATTTGGAGTATTTTACATCCTAATTCAGTACACTCATGTTTTGATTTATCAGTCATAGCAAGTAATCACAAAAATTGTCAAAAAGATAAAACATTCTAAAAATTGACTTTATTGATTCAAACTTTTCATTAATCTAAATTGCTAAATTTAGGACAAATATTATAAAAATAATGACCCCAAATGAGGAGACAGAAGAAGCAACAAACAAGATCATAGAAATACTAAATGATTGGGGATCAGAGTCAAAATTCATCTGGTTTAAAGAATTACAGAGAATAACAGATATCGACAAAGGTTTACTGCGAAATATTCTCAATGAATTAAAAAAAACAAAGGAAGTTAAAGAAATGCATGGAACCAACAATAGAATATTTTTCAGTCTTAGAAGATACTATATCAAATGTAGAGATGTTGAATTTAGATTCAAGGGAAAAGTGATTATGCTGAAAGATGGAAGTAAAACAAAAATTGTTCAAGGTTCGACAAGCGGAACAGAGAGAACAAGAAAAAGATTACTCAAACAACAAACTAAAAGAAAAGTGAAGCAGTCAGCAAAAAACAAGCATCAGCACAATTCACGAAATCGCTAAATATCTTGAAATTGTCTTTGAATTAATTTAGATTCAGCAAATTTAATTTTTTCAGACTCTGCGACATCTTCAGTCATATCAAATAAATTATGAAGTTTCATGTTAGGAATTAATTCATCGTTTTTTTCATCATTTAGAGCAAATTCAATGTCAACCAATATTTCTAAACTATCATCCAAAATATCAAGACATTTTTTGACAGCGTCAGGAACATCTTCATTCATAGTAATATTCAGGAAATTGACACGCTAAATAATGTTATAATAATTTAGGATTAAGCGAATTTTTGTTTATGTTTTTCACGCAATGCAGGCATAACATGGCTTGCAAACTTGTCAATAGAACCAAAGTAGTTCTTACCCCAGAATCTAATTACAAAGTGATTCACACCAGCTTCCATAAATCGCTCAAAGGTAGGAATGATATCCTCAGGAGTTCCAACTGCAGTAGATGATCTTGCAACTTTATCTGGAATTTTAGTTGCAGCCTCTCTCATTTTAACAATCCAACTCTGATCAGACATTGAATATTCTGTAAAGTATTTTACAAAATCAAATCCTTCAATTTCTTTTAATCCATGTACTCTCAAAATTTCAGGTTTAAACAAACTTACTTTAACAGCCTCTTTCATTTTGGCCCAAGAAGCTTCTGCATCTTCTGAAAAGTAAACATCAATATCTAATGCCATTTCAAAATTATCTTTATCTTCTTGACTTCTGACCATATTTGTCCATAGAAACTTCAATCTGTTTTCTATGATCTTCAAATAATTCAGGAGT
>JGI26254J51713_1001066_pt1 | contig 10264 bp, 10 predicted proteins | sample SaaInlV_120m_DNA_3_FD_51713 | JGI IMG/M metagenome (IMG submission 51713)
TACTCCAATAGTTGTTGCTCGTATATATCCAATAATTAACATGAACGAAATTAATACGATTAATATTTGTTGATTTTGGCCAACAATCCCTTCATCAATTATCCTTTTGATTATGTATGGCTGAATAACTATTAAAAAACACCACACGACTGCTGAAAGCATTGAAACAATAAAGCTTCTTTTATTCTCTTTGACTCCTTCTTTATAAAAGGACAAAGCCTTTTTAAATTCTGGTGTTTTGAAGACATTGAACATCTTTTAATACTATATGAATTAAAAATTTATAAAAAAACATAAGACTTTGTGCATTATTTCACAAGCGTATTACTGTGGGGTTATGAATGAAGTTTTAGATAACAAAATAGAAAATGTACTAGATTCTGCTGACAGAATGTTTATTGCAACAAGTGTTGGCGGTAACTCCTCGGGTGCTTCTGTCTTCTTCAGTAGAGATGGTGAAGACTTAGTATTCTTCACATTTAACCCAACAAGAAAAGCTGAACAGATTCGTTTAAATCCAAGAGTACACGTTGTTATTTGGCCAAAAGGTCAAGAAGGCATTGAAGGTTTACAAATTGATGGTGAGTGCTACAAAATCAAAGATGAAGATGAAAAAAAGAAAGCTTATGAGCTTGTATTAAATACGACTGAAGCATTCAAAGAATATATGGAAGATGAATTTTTAATTAATAATGATGTCGTTGGATACTACAGGGTAAAACCTACGACTATTAAATATGTCAACTTTTTTGAGGAAGAACAATTTCAATGGAAAACTATTCCTGGAAACAAAACTTCCGCATTAAAAATGGCATTCAAACTTGGGTTAAAAAGAATTGGTTTGTGGTTGAGAACAGTTAGAGCCCCCTTTCTAACGGCTACATTTGCTCCAATATTTATTGGTGCAGCTGTGGCATGGAGCGATCTCAAAGATAATGGTATTGCCGAGAACTGGTCATGGAAAATGTTCTGGTTAGTTCTCGGTGGTGCATCTTTAGCCCAAATTGCAACCAACTCATCAAATGACTTTTTTGACCATACATCAAATGCTGATGAAATTAACAAAGTAGCTAGTCCTTTTAATGGAGGGAGTAGAGTTATTCAAGTTGGTTTAATGACACCAGGTCAAGTACTCATTACAGCCCTAGTGAGCATAATTGGTACTGTAGGAATTGGCTTATATCTAAATGAGCAAGTAAGTGGAAGTTTTTTTGGCAATACTCCAATACTCTGGACTGGAATAATTGGTACGTTCTTAGCTCTGGGTTATACAGGTGATCCTGTAAGACTTGGATATAAAGGATTTGGAGAGATAGCTATCGCACTTGGATTTGGTCCGATTATGGTCATGGGTGCACACTATGTGCTGACCGCTCCAATCCATAATAATGATATAAATCAATGGAACTGGGTAGAAGCACTAATTGCCTCAGTACCTATTGGAATTTTGGTTATGCTTATTGTCTGGATTAATCAATTTCAAGATGCTCCCTCAGATGCAGCAGTGGGTAAAAACACATGGGTCGTAGAACAGCAGTAGATGATGGCTGGATGAGACTCGAAAAACCACTTTCTCTTTATAAGCAATTCATGGTTGAAGCATTTTTATCTGTTGCAGCTATTGGTTTCTTAGGTATGTTTACAGACTTCGGTACAGTGTATGCTTTCGCAGCACTACTACCTGTCTTACTCGTTTGGAAAGCCTTTAAAATGGCTGATGAGTGGATGATTAAATGGAATAATCCTGATGCTGATAGACAAAAAGTTCCTTATGAGCTCTTACTTGTCAATGTATCAACAATAGGTATTCACTTTTTAACAGGAATTTTACTTTCTGTTGCCTACATTCTCTAGATTGCCTAAGTCTGCTAATTTTTCAGAAATATACAGATTCTATGATGGTATAAACTCTCTACTCACGCTTGGATTTGATAAATCCTGGAGAGAAAAAGCGTCCCAACAACTTACCGGTTCAACTGTTTTAGACCTTGGTAGTGGTACTGGTGCGGCTGAAAAACAACTTATTGGCTATGAAGTGACGGCATTAGATCCTGATGAAAGAATGTTGTCTTTAAATAATTTTTCTAATAAGATTTTAGGTTCTGCAGAGGCCTTACCTTTCGATGATAAATCTTTTGATAATATCTACTGTGCATTCGTCTGGAGAAATGTCTCCGATACTGATAAAGCTTTTAAAGAAATAAAAAGAGTGCTTAAAGATGACGGTAACTTTGTGTTGCTTGATATGACGAGGCCATTAAATGTGTTCACCAAAATATTGCATAAGTTGGGCACATTCATAACCTTACATTTGATTGGTCTCGTAACATTCAGCTTTAAACAGTACAGATTTCTTTATACGTCTTTAGACAAACTAGAAGCACCTGAATCATTTCTTAAAGAATCTGGATTCAATAGTCACACCCTAGAGAGAATGGGAATATTTGGTTTTGTATATTTATCTGTACTGAAAAAAAGCTAGATGCTTTTATCTGCTTTCTAAAGCTAGCTGAACTATAAGTTGACCAACTGCGTCTTGTGGTAAGCTACCAGTTCTTCGTGCCTTAACATTTAATTCATTATCAAGAAACACCCAGTATGGAAATGATGTAAGACCATATGCATCTCCAATTTTTTTATCTAGGTCATAAATCTGAGTTTCACTCCAGCCTTCTCTTTCCAACCAATCGTGAGGAGGATAATTACCTCTTGATCTGTCAATTGATGTGGCAACGGCAATTATATCAATACCTTCTGGAACTCCTATAGTGTCAATCCATTCTTGTACAGATGGAACTTCTGCTTGGCAGTATGAACACCAATGGGCAAGAAAAAGTATAGCTTTAGCATTACCATTTTTTTCAAGCGCGATTATTTCAGAATTTTCATTTGGCCCGGAAAATGTTGGAGCTGAAAGTCCAATTGCAATATTATCATCATTTTCACCAGAATAAGTCGGTAGTGGGTCTCCTGTAACAGTCGTCTCTCCTTCTGGGAGGCCAGCAGTTAAAGGTTCAGTACTTAAAGTAACCTACTGCGACAGCAAAGCCAATCACTAAGAGAACACCTGCGGCTATTAAGAAATTTTTATTCAATGTTTTGTCTCCTTGCATAGTCATAATAGAGTAAAGAAATAAATATCGTTAAAAACCCTGTTGCGCCCATTACTGGAATACTAATAAAACCGAATATGTCCACATATTTGAGATTACATGGAATGTCTACAGCGCAAGATCCTCCACCACCACCACCATTTTGAAGATAAATATGGTACAAACTAACAAAAAGACCACCTAAACTAATAAAGCCAAATTTATATAAGTCCCTCTTAAACAGTGAAAGAATAAGTAATAATGCTATTGGATACATTAAATAACGTTGATACCAGCAAAATTTACATGGGATAAATCCGACAACTTCTGAGTAAATAATACTTCCAATGGCAGAGAACGTAGCGACACTTGTTGCAAAGTATAAAAATTGATCAGTTATAAATTTATTAAAAGTTTTTTTCGTTATATATAGGTATAGAATTCCTGCCGAGATTATCCATGCAGTGACAGTAAAAAACCCAAAGAGAGTATTGAAGAAAACAATTTTATCCATGACCATAATTGTACCTATAAAAAAAGATAGGCGGACATTGCCGCCTATCTATAAATTTAATAAGAGTTAAAGTTAGACTTTTTCTCCTGATTGAACTTTTGCCATATTAAGAACTAATACACCAAGACCGACTTTATTAATAATGTCAGCAATTGTGTATAGAAGCTCTCTCAAGTCCATTAAGTCTGGACTCACTGCTGGTGCTAAGAATCCTAATGGATAGATTATCCAACCAATAAGAATAAGATTCTTGATTTTTTGGAATGCTTCACCTGCATCACCTGTAAGTGATGTACCTTCAGCTTGTAGTGCTCTCATTAGGAATGCATAAGCAACCATTGATACTACAAAACCAGTCCAGTATTGTGCATCTCCAGCTTCTGCTGATACTTCTCCGTAATATCCTCCACCAATCATTACAAGTGCAGCTGCACCCATAGTTCTGACTTTTTGGGCATACTCTGCACCTTTAGAGGTTACTGCAAGAACTTCTACGAACATTAATGGAACGGTTAGTACCCAATCAACATATCGCAAAGGTGTGTCAAAGTCTCCTGATGCAAAAGATACTGTCATTTTTTGGTAGTGATACCATGCAATTCCAGTCACTATTGCTGAGATATATACACCTCTTCTGAATTTCGGATCAACTTCTCTTGATGACATCAGTAAATATACTGTTCCTGCAAGCATACCTGCAGTTGCCACCATAAAAAGTCTGTATGTAAGTTCGGCCATTTTTAAGCTTCTCCTTTATATAGCTTTTAAATATCTTATTATCACAATATAGCACGCTTGTGAAATAATTCACATGATTTTGGGTGTTTTTAACTTTGTAGGTTATCTGGATTTAGGAGCCGTATTTTTCAAGATAACCGCCAAGTTTAAATTTCTTAGCAGTATTTTCAGAGGTCATATAACGAATTTTTCCATAAATTTTTCTTTCTGGCCCCCACGCTCTATCGTACCTGCCTAGTGACCAGAATACGCCTGAGTATGAATTTGGATCTCTACCATCTAAAGCAAATCTATCATTTAAATCTATCATATATGACAACGCTAATTGAGGATTTGGTGCCCACTCTAATATTTTTTTTGCCCAAAGCATTCTCAAATAATTATGAATAATACCCTCTTCCCTTAACTGAGTTTGAGCTGCATTCCATATTTCGTCATGAGTTTCTGAATTGACTAATTGTTGTAATGAATAGACATNCTCTCTGGGATCATCTGAATGTTCCTCTAGGGTTTTAATTGCCCAGTCTGGAAGTGAGGAATACTGGTCATAATTGGCTCTCGTAACACAAGTATGGTAACCAAGTTCTCTCCAGGTAATAAGCTCGTCAAAGAAACTTTCTAAATTTTCTGATCCGCCCCACCAACCTTGTCTTCTTCCAACAAAAGCAGGGTTAACATTTTCCATAGACCAAGATTCGAGTTCATTAACTTTAACAAAAATTTCATATGGTGAAATGTGGCCAGCATGTAAATATGGTGACAGTTGACTACTTGCATCTTCAGAGGGATGGCTTCTTAATGTTGCGTAGTCGTTGTATCCATTTTCTAAAAAGTAATCTAGACGCTCTTTTGCTTTTTTATAGCCTCCAACGATGGGGCTCTCTTTGACAGTTTTATCGATATTCAAATTGAATAAAAAGTCCTCTTGANTGAATGTCTCGAAATCTATTTTATTCCACTTATTTTCAACATCTTTGATTAGATTTTCATCAAATTCCATCTCTAATTTGTTAAGAGGGTTCTCTTCAGGAACATCCACCAGAAAATCTAATAGGTTTTTGTGCATATATCTGCGAAAGTCATGTGCCCTTACATACTCTTTTTCTGCAATACGAATTGGAATTAGNCCGTTTGCATCAACAATTTCATAGCGTGTGTTAATAACACCTTTGGCTTTTGCAGTCATTTGTGGAACAAAGTAGGTTGGGTAATCATCAGTGACTACTACAGCAGCCTTTGAAGATAGAACTGTAAGAAGATCTTCACTTGCATTTGGTGTCTCTTCTGCGTATGGATAGTAAAAAGCTTTAGTATTCGAAATATTTTCATCGATATCACTCATGCCCTCGAGGAAGAATTTATGGAATCTTACGCTAGACATTGGATAATCAAGAATTAATGGATCAAAAATGAGTAGNGGTTTATTNAGTTTGTTTGCCCATTCGACAGCACGCTGGAGAGCAAAGTTATACGATGTTCGTTTAAAGTTGATAACCCAGTACAGAACATAGTCTTTTTCTAAATCTGGTTCAATATCCTTAAGTACTGTAATTCTATTATGAGGTACATCATTCATTACTTAATTATAAAGGTGAAATGGTTTTTAAAATAAACTGTTTATGTTTAAAATGTAAATAGTTATGGGTGCAATAAAAATTTCAAGTGTTGGAAAAATATATCCGAATGGTACTCGTGCACTTGAGGATGTAAATATCGAAATTAATGACGGTGAATTTGTAGTTCTTGTAGGACCATCTGGCTGTGGCAAAACGACTTTACTTCGCATGGTCGCTGGATTAGAAGATATTACAGAGGGAGAAATCTTTATTGGTGACAAAATTGTAAATGAGGTAGCTCCAAAAGATAGAGATATTGCGATGGTTTTTCAGAATTATGCTTTATATCCACATATGTCGGTGTATGACAATATGGCTTTTTCACTTAAGCTGAGGAAACTTCCGAAAGAAGAAATAGATAAAAAGGTGAAGGATGCTGCGCGAACTTTAGAAATTAGTGAACTTCTTGAAAGAAAACCAAAAGCCCTATCTGGTGGTCAAAGACAACGTGTCGCTATGGGAAGGGCCATTGTTAGAAGCCCTGAAGCATTTTTAATGGATGAGCCTCTTTCAAATCTAGATGCGAAATTGAGAGTACAAATGAGAGCTGAACTGGGTCAATTGCATACTCAGCTTGAGACAACAACTCTATATGTGACACATGATCAAGTAGAAGCAATGACTATGGGTGACCGTGTAGCTGTGATTAGGAAAGGTGAGCTTCAACAAATTGATACCCCACGTGAAATATATCTTTATCCAAAGAATATATTTGTCGCTGGTTTTATTGGTAGCCCTTCAATGAATTTTGTTTATGCGGATGTAAAGGTTTCAGGAGATAAAACTATGCTTACTTTTGCAGGTGAAGAGATAACCTGTGTTGGTGAATCTCTAGATAAACTAAAAAAGGTTGATGGAAAGCAGATTGTTTTAGGAATCAGACCTGAAGCTTTTGAAGACTCTACGTATGCAAAAGATAGTGAGTATACCGAGTCAATAAGTATTACAGTCACACTATTAGAACAATTGGGCTCAGACTCTTACATTCACTTCTATAAAGATTTAAAGCCAGTTCAAACTGAAGCAATTGAGGAAATCCTTGCTGACGAAGGTGAGGACATCAGTGTTTTGGGAGATCAAACTAAGTTTATTGCTAGGATAAACCCCAACTCTACTGTCAAGGAGGGTGAAGAAATTAAGCTCTCAATTGATCCTTCTAAGCTTCACTTTTTTGACCCTGAATCAGGNAAAGCTCTTTAACTAGTAGCTACTGTCTAACTCTTCTGTTATCTCTTCTATATATAAGCTTTGGAGTTCAATATATTTCATCATTGCATACCACAAAGAATCCGAACCAATTCTTCTTTCCATTAACTCTGATGCATCATATCTAAAAAGATCTTGAATTAATGAAGCTCTAATCAAATTTGTTTCTTTAATCGTCATTGGATTAGTAAGTGTATCTAAAGATGAGTTCATATTTGCAGAAATGTATTGTGAATCAGATTTACCAAGCCAACTTTTCCCAAAGTCAACCGATACAAGTTTTTGAATTACACTAATAGTTTCTGCATTACTATTTAGACCAATAAGAACATCTCCAATGCCAACCATTGCATTCTTATTTTCTGCTGAGGGAAGTTTAAAAAAGTTATAGTCAATACCGAATTGAGCATCATCAGGAAAATAGTAACTTGCAAAATGCCCTGACCAGCTAAAAGTACACGGATTATCTTCATTTAATAAATTTCGATAATTATTTCTAAATTCTTTTCTGACCATTCTTTTATGACCACCGTACACTGCATCCTCTATGAAAATTAATTTGCCGATTTCAAGCATTGAGAGTGTTACCTCATCTGAACTTGAAGATTTGTTTTGCTGGAACCAGTCATCATAAACAGCTGTTCCATACTTATGGAGTATTGTATCTTCTAGCCAATTTGTAGCAATCCAACCTGTGGATGCTCCACTCTCTATATCCAAACACCACAATGGATTATCTTTTGAGGAATTATTTTTAGTAAACTGGACCATTTCATCATAAGACTGAAACACAGGTGATCCAAGATTTTCATATTTAGTTGAGTCATACCATACTAATGAATTTGGAAGAACCCTAAACCATGCTCCATAATTTTGATTATCNACTTTGGAAGTAGTTATGTTGATTAAATGCTGGGAAAAATTATCTTCTATAAAATCATTATCTAAATATTGATTAACNGGGANTGCTATCCCACGTTGACCTAAGTTAACTACACCTTGAGGATTAGGAATTAATGCTATGTCTAAATTATTATTTTGATTATCAATTAAATAAGTTTCGATATCACTAAATGGTTCATACTGTATTTTGATTCCCAGTTCTTCAGAAATTATATCTAACTCCTCTGAAAAGTAATCAAGTTGTGGGAAATTTGGTCCACCAATCACTATGTCAGCTGGCTTATAACCAATAACTGAAAAAATAATTGTAGTTACTAAAAAAATTATTAAGAATATAGTATTTTTTGTTAATCCCATAAAAAAGCTGCACCTCTAACTCCACTGCTGTTTCCATGTATTGCTTTTACTATAGGTGTAAGAAAAAAGTTTGATGCTAAATACTTAACGACTCTGTTTGGAATTTCGTCATACAGTTCATCAATATCGGACATACCGCCTCCACAGATGATTATTTCAGGGTCTAATATATTAATAAATGTACTGAAACTTTTAGCAACTCTTTCAAAGTAATCATTCATCACAAGGAGAGCTGTCTCGTCTTGTTTTCTGAATAAAGTTATTATGTCTCTGGATGAAGCTTTATTTCCACTTAAAAATTCATAGTATTGCTCGAGTCCAGGACCTGAGATGAATACTTCGATTGCTCCGATTCTTCCACAGTGTCTTTTTATACTCTTTTCGTAATCATCCATAGGTCCAGGAATTGGGTTTTGACCCCATTCACCAGTTAGTTTATTGGGACCTTCTATTAATTTCTTATCTACAACATATCCTGCACCAACACCTGTCCCTAATATNACCGCAAAAACCTTATCNTGACCTGCACCNGCCCCATCTACTGCTTCAGATAGAGCAAGACAATCTGCATCATTAGCAATTTTGACTTCATATCCCAATGCAGATTCTAAGTCACTTTTAACAGGTTTATCTTCTAGTGATTTTGAATTAGAAACTTGAACCCGCCCTGTCTCTGGGTGTAAAGATCCAGGCATCCCTATACCTACAGTAAAATTATCTACTGGTGCTGATATTTCTTTAATTAAATCAACGACACNAAGNAGTATTTCTTCATAATCTCCTTGTGGAGAATCTACTCTTACTCTGTTNACTTCAGTNCCATTTTGAGGATCGATAAGTACAGCTTCTATTTTTGTGCCGCCCCAGTCAACTCCGATTTTCATATTAATTACTCAGTTCAAAATTTAAGCTATATTTTTCTATTTTAGTAGCTCCAAGCTCTTCGATTATATTATTTTTATTAACAAGCCATACGAAAGGAGCATCTGGGTACTTTTTTCCATAATCTGTAGCAACTCCGACAAAAATTTGAGTATTATCTTCAAGATTTAGAGTCAAAAATCTAAGATAGTAATAGTAGTTATTACATCCATCATTATTTTTCTCGTCATATNTTCCTGAAATTGAGTTAGTAAAATTATTGCTTTTTAGAAGGTTTATAGTCACTTCTCCAGGACCAAACCCCTCCCAAACTGGACCAACGCATAGACTATCTATATCTGATTCATAGTTTTCTCTAAATTTTAAATCAAAAACGAGTGAATAACTTTGTATGATATCAAACTTCTTTGGAAAACTTTGAACTTGTAAAGTAACTTCGTCAGCTGATTCTTGAATTGTGTAAACAAGTTTTGACTCGACGTACTCTAAAATATCTGAATCTATATAACTTTCGGCAATCTCTATTTCATATTCAATGGCACTATTAGATGAACAAAAAACTATTAATAAAAGTAAAAAGGGTCTGTATGGGTATCTCAACCCTTTACTGCCCCTCCAATTAATCCTCTAATGAAAAATCGTTGCAAGCCAAAGAAGACTGCTAATGGAACGATAATAGAAATAACAGCGCCAGAAGTTCTGAGATGCCATGCTTCTCCAAACCTACCCACAACAATTTGGGACATGTGCGAGGTAACCACAAGATTTTCTGGTCTGTAGATTCCTAAAAAGACATTTGCAACTAGAAAATCGTTGTATACCCAAAGAAATTGGAATGTTCCAAAAGCTGCAATGCCAGCTACTGAAAGAGGTAGAACCAACCTAAAAAAAGTAGTGAAATGGCTAGCACCGTCTATTTTTGCAGACTCAATAACACTTTTAGGTAAACCCATCAT
>JGI26254J51713_1001067_pt1 | contig 10260 bp, 7 predicted proteins | sample SaaInlV_120m_DNA_3_FD_51713 | JGI IMG/M metagenome (IMG submission 51713)
GTTTCTGACACTTTATTTTCGAGCTCTTACGAAGCAGGAACCATTGTTGATCAATATCCGTCCCCAAATACACGTGTGAAAGAAGGGAGAACCGTTCGGTTGAAAATTGCTCAACCGGAAAAAATGGTTCAGATTCCTGACTTAATTGGTAGATCTTTAAGAAGTGCAGAATTGATGTTGAATCAAACAGGTTTAGAGATTGATACTGTGTATAGCGAATATAATTCAGATGTTCCAGCGGGAAATGTCACTTGGCAATATCCGAAAGGTGGAGATTTACTCAATAAGGGAATGGGTCTTCATATAACCATAAGTTTAGGGGTTCCGCCCAACTTCCATCAAGTACCCAATTTATTTGGATTAAGTAAAAAGAAAGCGATTGAACATTTAGAAAAGACTGGATTTCCCCTTGGGAAAATATTTTATCGGCAAAATGAAGATTTGATACCTTATACTGTTTTAGATCAATCTATAGCAGCAGAAACAGTTTTAGAAGAGCCCGAGCCCATAGATTTAACGGTGAGCGTTTTAGATATGCATGATATATTTAACCAATTGATCGACAAGTGAATCTCGTACCATCTAACGAAATATTTAGAAAAATAATTCATCTTTCTGCTTCTATTATTCCATTAGGATATCTGTGGGTGATTCAAGATAAATATACTATGCTTATCATTTTAAACTGTCTTTGCCTAGTCTCAATTTTTGTGGAAGTCGGTAGAAGAAAATGGAATTGGATTGAAACGATTTTTGAAAGATTTTTTAATATTATGTTGAGAAAAAATGAATTTGATGGTGGAATGACGGGAGCAACTTGGCTTCTTTTTGGATCCGTCTTGACGATATTTCTATTTCCCATATATATTGCAGTTCCTGCTTTACTCTTTTTAACTATTGGTGATACATTTGCAGCACTCGTTGGAAAGTCATTCCCCATTGGAAAAATAAAACAAAAAACTTTATCTGGAACGATGGCAGGATTTATAACATCAACCGCCGCCGCATTGTATGTAAACCAATTGGTTCCCACAGAAATAATTCTTCTAGGTTCAGGCGTTGCCATGGTTGTTGAATTGGCACCCAATTTAATCAATGATAATGTAACAATTCCTTTATCCGGTGGATTAGCGATGACGTATGGCATGATGATTTTATGACTGTTTTAACTCCTTCAATTCTTTGGTTTTTAGGTGCGTTAAGTATTCCAGTNATTATTCATTTATTAAGTCGATTTAGAATCAAAAAAGTAGAATTCAGTACGGTTCGATTTATTAAACAATTGGAAACCAGTTCTATTCGAAAAATGAAAATTCAACAAATTATTTTATTATTACTTCGAATGGTAGCTATAGCATTTTTGGTGATGATGATGGCACAACCTGTAACACAAGGAATGTTGCCAGGATGGTTGGCTGCAGAACAAGATGCACGTCTTGTAATTGTTATGGATAATTCTGCAAGCATGTCTGTTGTCCAAGATAATCTCACATTTTTGGAACAATCGAAACGTGAAGTTTTACAAATTCTACCTTTATTTAAAGAAGAGACTCAAATCTCTATTCTACAAACGTGTCCTCCCAAAATAATTTTTGATGGAAAATCGAATAATCCAGCCTTAATAAAATCTATTCAGGGAATTTCATCCATGGTATCTCACGATAATATTTGGAAAAACCTAAATGAGATTTTAAAAAGTAAATCTATCGTTGAACCCATTAAAGAATGCGTTGTATTTAGCGATTTTATGAAAGGACCGGATTCTCTTTTCCTTTCCGGAATTTCTCAATTTGAAGATTGGAAATTCTATTTTATTCAACCCCAACGCATTTTTGATAATTTAGCCATTCAATCTGTTTCTTCTTTGAATCGAATTAAAACCATGAGCCAATTGGTTAAATTGAATGTGAGAGTCGAGAATTCTGGACAGCTACAAAAACCAAATATTCCTTTAGAACTACTATTAAATGATCACCGAGTCGGCCAGGTTGTTTCAGAATTTGAACCGGGAAAAGAGAAGGAATTTCTTTTCCAAGCTTATCCTTCGAAAATGGGAATCGTTCAAGGGCAGGTTAAGCTCCCAAATGATGATTATAGTTTAGATAATATTTGGTATGTGTCCATGCCAATTATGGAGCGAATTCGNTGTGGAATTATTGGAGGAAATTCTGAAGAAACAAGCATGCTTGAAATGGTCCTTCGTGCTATTGATCCCCAAAATNAATTTTTATCAATTGAAACTCGAGTTCAACCGGAATTAAATCGATTATTTTTGGATGATATTGATGTTGTTATGATTCATAATCCATCCAGTATTTCGGAAGAAGCGGTGGAGGATTTAGAGAATTACCTGAGCTCAGGTGGCGGTCTTATTTGGTTTCAAGGAAATGGTGGAATGGAAGACTTTCATAATGATCTTAATACGAAGATTGGTTTCCCAAACTTTAATAATTTAATGAATGCTGGACAGGGATTTTTTACCACTAAAATAATGGTTGAAAATTCAGATTTGCTTCAAGATCTCCAAGTGAGAAATCTGGACAGTGAATTGCCAGAAGTATTCCAATATGTGAAAACAAATTATTCCATAAAAGAAAAAGTCCACTGGGCTTTAAATAATGGAGATCCATTATTATTGGAATTTTCCAAAGGAAGTGGAACCGTTTTTTATTTTTCTACATTGTTGGATCTTCGTTGGAACGATCTTGCTATCCGTGGAATGGTAATTCCATTAATATATCGATTATTAGTTTTAACTGGCACTGATGAAATTAATACATCATCCGTTGAAATAAATTCGCCCAAATGGATTTCGATTGAAGAAAAAATGCTTCGAAACAAATGGGAAGTTGTTTCACCTTCAGGAAGAACAGAAATGATTGTTCCTGATTATGATAGAGAAGGGATTCAAATTTCGTTTACAAATGAATTGGGCGTTTATGAGGTATTTTCAAATGGTGAATTATTTACAGCCTTTCCAACACGTCTCCATTCATTTGAAACGCTCAAACCTAGAATGAACCAAACTGATTTTGAATATATAATTCCCAATAAGCAAACTCAATGGTTAACACTTGAAAATGGATTTTCACAAACTTTTTCGGAGACACGACAGGGGAAATCGCTTTGGAAAATATTTTTAGCTATTGCCATGGTCTTGCTAATTGCGGAAACAATTTTAGGGCGCCCGAACCCTGTGAAAATGAAAGGAAGTGAGTCATGATCAATCATAATAATGTTGGACATGAAAAAGCGTTATTAGTTGGGGTGATTCAATCTGGAATGACAGAGGAAATTATCCATGAACATTTAGATGAATTAGAATTACTTGCTGAAACGGCAGGGGCTGAGATTCTCGGACGGATAACTCAACGAGTGTCAAAGGTTAATCCAGCAACTTTTATTGGAAAAGGTAAGGCTGAAGAGCTTTTTACCCAAGCAGACGAATTGGGTGTAACACTCATTTTATTTGATGATGAATTAAGTCCCGGCCAAATTAAGAATTATCATAAAATGTCGAAAAAAGTAAAGGTACTTGATAGGAGTGGACTTATTTTGGACATTTTTCAAAAACATGCGAGAACAAAAGAAGCTCGAACTCAGGTTGACTTAGCGTATTTAGAATATTTACTTCCAAGATTGACGCGACAATGGACCCATCTTGAGAGACAAATGGGTGGAATTGGCACTCGTGCAGGAATGGGGGAAACGCAGATTGAAATTGACCGCCGTCTCATTCGAACTCGAATTTCTAGATTAAAGAAAGATTTAGTCCGAATTGAAAAAGAACGAGATACACAAAGTTTAAGAAGACAGTCAGAATTTAGGGTTTCGTTGGTTGGATATACCAATGCAGGAAAATCAACAGTATTTAAAGCCTTAACCGGCTCTGATGTATATATTCGAGATCAATTATTTGCTACGCTTGACACGACGGTTCGACAATTGGATTTAGATGAGTCTCATCAAATTTTATTGAGTGATACGGTTGGATTCATCCGGAAATTACCTCACAATTTAGTCGCTTCATTTAAGAGTACATTGAAAGAAGTTTTGGAGGCGGATTTAATCGTGGTAGTTTCGGATATTTCGTCCCCACAAATTGGAGATCATGTCATAACAATAGAATCAGTTTTAAAAGAAATGGGTGCACATAAAATCCCACAAATTCACGTATTGAATAAAGTAGATTTGATTTCAGATGGAAATATAATTGAAAAAAGACAGCGGGAGTTTCCTGATTCTGTCACTATTTCTGCTCAGCAACATTTGAGATTATCAGAACTACGCTCAAGAATTCTGGAAAAAATGGAAGAAAACTTTAAAACGATTGATCTTGAATTTCCTTATGATCAAGGAANAATGATTGCTCAAACACAGGAAGGTGTGGAAGTTCTAAAACGGGAATACGAAGAAACAAAGGTTAAACTGAGAATTCGAGGAAGTCAATCAAGGATAAATCAGATTTTATCGACTTTGGATTAAAAGAAACGGGTAGATTGTTTTTTTGGGACCATTCTATGTTTATTGAACGGAGGGAGCCTCTCAATGACAGCAAACTTCCTTTACCCCACAATTGCGGAGAAGGCCTGTTTTTTGACATTGAAGTTCAGCACCCAATATTGAGTATCGATCCAAAAAAATACAGAACCCACCCGTTAAACTTTCAAAAATCTGTTAGAAGTTATATCTGATTTTTATTTAAGTAAACCATTTTGAAACAATTTATTATTAATCAGTAATCGCTTTTTTTGAATTGTTACGTTAATCTAAAATTTATTTATTTGGAATATTTAATTGGCCTTCTGAATTTGCAACAATGACTGCAACCGAAGCATCACCTGTCACATTTACAACAGTTCTCATCATATCAAGAATCCTGTCCACACCAAGAATGAGAGCAATTCCTGCTGTTGGAACGCCAACAGCTTCTAAAATTATAACGAGCATGATGATTCCAGCGCCCGGAACAGCAGCGGTGCCAATAGATGCTAATACTGCCGTTAAAATAATCGTGAGTTGGGCGCCAATACCCAGATCCATTCCAAGTGTTTGTGCAATAAAAACTGCAGCGACAGCTTGATACAATGCTGTTCCATCCATATTAATTGTTGCACCGAGTGGGAGAACAAAAGATGAAACTTCTTCTGATACACCCAATTCGTCTTCGCACCGTTCCATAGTAACCGGTAAAGTTGCCCCACTTGAACTTGTAGAAAATGCCAATAGTTGTGCCGGAGCAATCCCCCTATAAAATGTCTTTAACGGCATTTTTGTCAATATTTTTAATAAACCGGTGTAGGTAAATACAGCGTGGAAAAGGAGCCCAAGAATAACAGCAACCATATAATATCCTAAAGCACCAAGTAATTCCAAAACTTGTGCCAAGTCATTTCCCGCAACTTTATTAATCGTTTGGGCGATAAGCGCAAACACACCTACCGGGGCCATCAACATGATAAGGTCAACCAATTTTATCACCACATCATTCAAGCCTTCAAAAAAGTCTTCAAAAAAGTCTAGAACCGGTTTCCCTTTATCTTTCGGGATTTGAATTAACCCAATCCCAATAAAAATTGCAGCAAAAACAACCTGAAGCATATTTCGGTTACTGGAAGCAGATGAAAAGAAATTACTCGGAACCATGTCCACGATTGCTTGAAGCGGGCCACGGTTTTTCACTTTTTCTGCTGACCCAAAACGAGAAGATGCATCAGCTTCATACGTTTCCTGAAGTTTCTCTTTCATGAGGTCAGGGACTTTATCTCCNGGTTGAAGCACATTAACCGAGATTAATCCAATGGTGACAGCGACGGCAGTTGTTCCAATATAAATCCCAATTGTTTTGCCGCCAATACGGCTCAATTTTTTTAAATCAGACAAGGATGCTACACCGGTAATCAAAGAAGCCAAAACTAAAGGGACTGCAATCAATTTCAATAAATTCATAAAAATGATGCCAAATGGTGCAACCCAATCAGTTGTAAAATCTCCCCATCCATTACTTGCGGCAACAATACCGTAAACTAAACCAAAGGCTAGACCAATAATAATTTGCCAATGTAGTGCTAATTTTTTCATTTTTTATCATTTCCTTTTTTTATATCAGAATAGGTTTCGTAGTATGCGTCACCGGCATCTTCAATATTTGTCATAATTTTATTTTTTTTCTTTCTATTACCCGATTTAAGTAACCCATGGAAAACCGTATCAAAAAGATCTTGAATATGAGCTAAGGTGGATCCTAATTGTTTTGAGAAAGTTTTACTCATTTAAATACTTCAAAGCCAAATCAAGATTTGTTGTGGGTTGTTTACATGCGAAATTTTCGCAAATATAAAAAGTTGGTTTTCCATCCATCATAACATGATTTTCTGTCCATGGAGCGACGATTGATAATGCGTCAGGTTTTGAAATATCCTTAAATAAAACCACTTTATTTGGGACATAATTTTCACGGAGTGCCCGGATCATTTTTTGAGTTTTTGGATCGTTGGAATCTCCAACTAAAACAACTTCTTTTGGGTCTTTCAGATCAAACATAAATGCAGTGAGCATATGTGNAAATCCAGTTGGAGATTGTTTTGCTTGATTCGTAAAAGCTTTCAATGTTTTATTGGCTTGTTCAGTCCATTTTGGATTTCCTGTAATCTTTCCCAATCTAAATAAGTTCATAGCAGCCACAGAATTTCCCGATGGAATTGCGCCATCATAACTATCTTTGGCACGAACCATGAGTTTTTCGGCATTTTTACTTCCAATGAAAAAAGCACCATTTTTATCTCCAAAATCTGTTACCATAATTTCTGTTAAAGCTAAAGCTGATTCTAAATATTTTGCATCAAATGTAGCTTCATATAAATTTAGGAGTCCAAAAACCATGAAGGAATAATCATCTAAATGGGGCGGTAATCCAGCCTTCCCTAATCGAGATCGTTTCATAAGTCTTCCATTTTTATTTCTCAGTGATGTTAACACAAAGTCGGCTGCATTTTTTGCAGCATCGATAAAAATGTCGTCTCCCAGAATTTGTCCCCCATGAGATAATGCGGCAATCATGAGACCATTCCAATCTGTAAGAATTTTATCATCCTTTAAAGGGTGAATTCGTTTTTTTCTCACGTTGAATAATTGTTCTCGAGTTGATTCAATGAAGGAATTGAATACTTCTAAATTCATACCAACTTTGCTTGCCAATGATGANTGATCATATGGGAAATGTGGAATATTATTTCCAGTAGTTTCTCCAGTTGCTTCTTCATGAAAATTCCCAATTTCAGTGAATCCATAAATTTTTGCCAACATTTTCCCTTTTTCTTCGCCCAGGATTTCCACGAACTCTTTTTCTGTCCAAATATAAAAAATACCTTCTTCACCTTCGCTGTCTGCATCTTCGGCGGAATAAAAACCACCATCTTTGTCGGTCATATCTCGAAGAACGTAGGTAAAAATTTCGCGAGCTATTTGTGCATATTCCTCATTACCAGTTAGCTGGAATGCCTCTAAGCATGCCATGGATATCATGGCTTGATCATACAACATTTTTTCAAAATGGGGTAGAAACCATTGACGATCTGTAGAATACCGATGAAACCCCAAGCCTATATGATCATAAACGCCACCGAGTCGCATATGATGGAGTGTCTTTTTCACCATACGTGTTCCGATTTGATCACCGAAAAGTTTACTATACCGTAATAAAAAGATCAAATTGTGGGGTGACGGGAATTTTGGTGCTTTCCCAAATCCGCCATAATCAGGATCAAACTGACTTGCGTATTGACTGAAAGCATCACGTATCATAGTCTCATCCCAATCTTCACCTTGGGAACTTGTGTTAATTTGAACTAAATAAGTTTCGACTCGGTTTATTGTTTTGACAATTTCATCTTGTTTGGTTTTCCAAGCATTGGCTAGGCTAGGGATTAATTGCATCATTCCCGGCCGTTTCCCCCGTCCTTCTTTTGGGAAATATGTTCCAGCGAAAAAAGGATTTTTATCTGGAGTCATGACAATCGTAAGCGGCCAACCGCCACGACCCGTCATAGCTTGGCAAACGGACATATATAGGTGATCCACTTCCGGCATTTCTTCACGATCCACTTTTATGTTTACAAAATTTTCATTCATGAGTTTTGCCACGGTGGAATCTTCAAAGGATTCATGCTCCATCACGTGGCACCAATGACAGGTGGAATATCCTATGGAGAGGAAAATAGGTTTATTCTCTTTTTTTGCTTTTTCAAATGCTTCATCACTCCAGGGATACCAGTCCACGGGATTGGAAGCGTGTTGTAGCAAGTAGGGGCTTTGAGAATTTGAGAGACGATTTTGATGCTTGGAATCTTTGGCCATAGTTTTGTTACCACAGTTCCAAATTAAGGAACAAAGTAGAATATTGAGTAGGAGTATTTTTTTCATAGTTCATAAAATAATGGTGGGGAAGTTAGAGTATTTTAGATAAAGATTAATATGAAAAAGGGTAGCCTTTTTTTGTCATAGATGCCTGTGGTAGATTTATGTTATGATTAATCGGTTAACAAAAACATTACTATTCCTGATCGTTACCATAGGCCTAGCATTTCCAAGCCAAACTAGCTGTGGTTATTGTAATAAAAAGGTAGATGGTCGATACATCATTTTTGAAACAAAAACCTACCATAAATCTTGCTATCAAACACATATTCAGGTGAAATGTAGCCACTGCAGTAAAAAGATTGATGGTCATTACAGCATTTATAATGACAAGAGTTATCATGCTGGCTGCTATAAGAAGTATGTACAAATAAGGTGCGACCATTGCGGGAATACTATTTCAGATGCTTACAATATCGATAATGATAAGAAATATCATAAGGCCTGTTATGTTAATAATATTTTAGAAAAATGTGACGCTTGTTTGAACCCCATTGAAGGAAAGTACAATAAGGATTATTGGGGAAATATTTATCATCAAAAGCACAATGATGAGTTTCCCAGCTGTGATAATTGCAATCGCTTAATGTGTGAAAGAATCACAAAGGGCGGTTACACAATAGATAAAAAAAGAAACATTTGCAGCCTATGCTATCCTAAAATTATAGTTAAACAGAGCCAGATAATTAACATAGATAAAGAAGTGAAAAGTGTTTTAAGCGATATCGGGATAAATAACATTCCATCAAATATTCCCATCTCTATAGTAAATAGCATGGCTGAATTAGATCATATTTCAACTATAAGGCTGGGCAATGTTCGGGGCTATACCCATTATAACGTAAACACATTGGCCGGAAGGAAAATAAAAGAAGAATTTCATATTTATGTATTATCCAATCTTCATGAGCTTGCTTTTAAGGCCGTCCTTGCCCATGAATATCTCCACGTTTACTTATTTCAGAATGATTACGACCTGGAATCAGATCTAAGAGAAGGGTTTTGCAATCTTGGTTCNCAATTAATATTAAAGAAAGACAATTCANTCNTATCAAATTATCTCCTGGACTCTATGTACGAAAGTGATGATCTAGACTATGGGAAGGGTTTTATTAAAATGAATAAAATGCTTGAGAAAAAAGGCTGGAATAAATTATTGAACTACCTAGTAAAGCTTTCGAAATAAGAAATTAAAAAAAATGGGAAGTAGATGGGTTTTCTGTTTGTGGGATAATGAGTAGATTTAGAGATGGATATATCTAAAGGTTATTGAATTGTGGGGATGTTATGAGTGACAGAAATGATACATGCGATAAATGTTGTTATCCGGCACTTAATTCACAATCATTTCCAAATTTTATTGAAAGGATATGTGGTAATTCTGAAGAAAGAATTGATGCATCACGTGATATTTGCTACACTTGCTGTTATTATCTAACCTATTTAAAAGCGTGTTTAAACCCTAATCCAAAAATCTATTATTAATAAATGCTCCATTTAACAGTCATATCACTTTATCTATTTACCCTCATCGCTTTGGGGGTTTACAAATCTGCAACAATTAAAACTCAGGCTGATTTTGCTGTAGCCGGTCGGTCACTGACGCCTTGGATTTTAGTGGGGACAATGCTTGCCACGTGGATTGGAACAGGATCCATTTTGGGAAATGCAGGGAAAACTTACGAAATGGGATTGGCTGCTTTAATGTTACCCATTGGCGGTGTACTTGGTATCTTTCTATTGACAAAAATCGCAGGGAAGGTCAGGTCTTTCGAGAAATTTACTGTCCCTGAAATTTTAGGTGACCGATATGGATCGGAAGCAAGAATATTGTCAGTCATCGCA
>JGI26254J51713_1001070_pt1 | contig 10226 bp, 12 predicted proteins | sample SaaInlV_120m_DNA_3_FD_51713 | JGI IMG/M metagenome (IMG submission 51713)
CCTTAAAAATTGAAATTAGCAGATAAATATAAACTATCATAATTAGGTAAGCTAAATTTCTATGTAAAAATTGCACAATAGAAGGGTTATCAAAAACAGTAATATCTAAAAATTCAATTATTTTACTATCATCTGGAAAATAAGAGACACCCATTAAAGGCCATGTATTATAAATAGTTCCAGCATCCATACCTGATACGAAAGCACCTATAATTAATTGCATGAATAACAAAACAAGAAAAAATTTAATGAAAAATGATTTAATTGAAATTTGGTTAATTTGTAATTGAGTCAATTTGAGAAAATTCCAAAAAACTATTGAAAGAATAATAAAGGCTGTAAACAAATGTATAGACAATCTATAATGACTAACATCAATTCTATTTACCAAACCACTAGATACCATGTACCATCCAAAAAATCCTTGCAAGCATACTAAAAGAAAAATTATGCNATATCTTTTTACAACCCATAAACCATTTTTGATTGTGAAATACAGAAGTGGTAAAAATGTAACCAAACCAATTAATCGACCTAGTTGTCGATGAGACCATTCCCACCAAAAAATTACTTTAAACTCATCTAAAGTCATATTGAAGTTTTGTACCTGATATTCAGGGATTGTCTTATAAAGATTAAAATAATCTATCCATTTATCATTTGTTAAAGGGGGAAGAAAACCTAAAAATAATTCCCATGTAACAATGGATAGCCCTGAATCTGTTAATCTTGTTAGACCACCGACTAAGATAATTAAAATAATCAATGATAATAATATAAGTAACCAAATTTTTAATTGATAATTTATATGACTATTCGCACTGTACATCTGTATATAAATATAATAATTATTAATTAATCCAATAAATTAAATGTCACCTAACAATAAAAAAAAATTAAATATAATTAGAGTTAAGCTTGATAAGCTTGATAATAAGCTTCTTTCTCTAATTAAATACAGAACAGGCCTTGTAAAAGAAGTGCTTAAGTTAAAAGAATTTAAAAAAGAAATAGTTGACCAAAAAAGGATCAATTTTATCCTTAACAAAATTAAAGGGAAATCAAAAAAATTAAAGATCGATCCAAAAATCACAAATCGAATTTGGAAAAATATGATTTGGTCTTTTATCAACTACGAGAGAAGAAATTTTAAAAAAAAATAATTACTTACTGTGTGGTGGAAGTTTTTTTTCCACAAAAGTTTCATGTTTTCTAGTTGCAGGATTATATTTTTTAGCAGATAACTTTACTTTAGCTTTTTCACCACCTGCAGGTTTTTTAACATAATAAAAAAATGGACTGTCAGGTTTAGACTCAGGAACAAGTCTTACTTTTACGTGTGTTTTTTTAGCCATATTATTTTAAATTTTTTAAGTTTTTTACAATTTTAGAAATNTTAACTAATTTATTTCTTAAATTATCAGCTTTTATAGAATTATTTGCAATTTCGTCAAGTTCTAAACTTTCACCACCATTTAATATCTTTTTAACTCCATTTATAGTCATACCTTGATCTTTAAGTAGAAATTTAACTTTTTTAAGCATATTGATACAATTTTCATCATAATATCTTCTATTAGCATTTAAAATTTTAGGCTTGATTTGTTTAAACTGCGTTTCCCAAAATCTAATTGTATGTGTCGGTAAAATACCTTTTTTGTTAGATTTAAGTTTAAGAATTTTTGCAACCTCGCCTATTGTCTTATAAGCGCTGTCTGACTTATCCATTACTTTTTAAATTAATAAATTCTTTAAATTCTTTTGATGGTTTAAACAAAACAACATCTCGGCTTGATATAGTTTTGGTTTCTTTAGTCTTGGGGTTTCTTCCAATACGAGATTTTTTTTGTCTAATAGAGAATGTTCCAAATTTAGATAACTTAAGTTTTTTTTCGTGTTTTATGTTTGTAACAATAGTTGATAAAAAATCTTCAATAAGATTTTCTGATATTTGTTTTGAAAAACCTAGTTGCATATAAACCAAATTAACTAAGTCTTTTTTAGTTAAGTTTATTCTCATTTATCTAAATATTTTGCTTAATCTTTTCTATCAAATTACCTTTTATAATTCTATTGCAAACATTTAGAGAATTTGAAAAGCCAATATAGTCAGTGCCACCGTGGCTTTTAACAACCGGTGAATCTAAACCTATAAATATTGCCCCATTATAAAGTCTTGGATCAAGTCGTTTTTTAAATTTTTTAAGATTGGATATGTTTAAAAGTGAGGAGATTTTACCAATAATAGAACCCGTCATAGCCTTTTTAAGTTCGCTAGTTATGAAGTTTGCTGTTCCTTCTGCTGTTTTTAATGCAATGTTACCTGTAAAACCATCCGAAACAATAACATTGACTTCACCATCCATTAAATGATTTCCTTCAATGTAACCAGCAAAATCATAATTGTCAGATTTTTTATCATTAAGAATTTGATAAGTTTCTTTTATAGTTTCATTTCCTTTAAGTTCTTCTGAACCTATATTTAATAAAGCTACATTAGGTTTATCATTTGGATATAACGAAGTGTAAAGAGATGCACCCATAATTGAGAAATCTAATAAGTTTTTCGAGCTACATTCTATATTTGCTCCTAAATCTAAAACAACACTCATTGACTTTTTGTTTGGCCATAAAGCTGATAAAGCAGGTTTGTCAATATTTTCTATCATTTTTAGATTTAATTTAGAAATAACTAGTAGTGCACCTGTGTTACCTGCTGACACAACAATATCAGCTTCTTTATTTTTGACACTTTCAATAGCAAGCCACATACTTGTATCTTTACCTCTTTTTGCACCTTCCAAGGGACTATCTGTACTTTTAACAACATTATCTGTGTGAAGAATTTCATAGAATTCTTTATCAATTTTTCCATCTATTAATTGGGTAATTTTTTTTTGATCACCAAAAATTTTATAAAATACATTACCATTAGACTGGTGGTTAAGTACTATTCCATCAATTACTTTTTTTGGTGAACCGTCTCCACCCATTGCATCAATCGCAATTTTAATCATATCTGGCATTATAGATTATTGTATTATAGGTTATATTATTATTCTTTTGGATCTAAAACTTGTCTGCCTTTATACATTCCGGTTTTAAGATCAAGATGGTGAGAAAGCCTATATTCACCTGACTTTTTATCTTCAACTATATTCTTAGTTGAATATTTCATTGTCTGAGCTCTTCTCATTCCAGTTCTTGAGGGAGTTTGTTTTCGTTTCGGTACAGCCATAATTATTGGTTACTTACACTTTTTAGGTAAGAATTCAAAGTTTTTTTTGATAAATTTTCATTAAATTGTTCAAAATAAGCAAGCAAATGATCAATATCTTCAAAATCAATCAAAAAAACTGAAAATTTTTTAAGTTTTTCAGATTTATTTAGATCTTCCCAAAAGTGAATTTCTGAAACCATTGCATGAAAAAGATTTATATAATCTTTCATTTTTTTATTAATTGATTGATCGCCATAGCCAATTTCTCTTATACTTAATTCAAGTTGTCTAAAGTTAAAATCGTAAATCTCTTGTAAAATAATCTTATTTTCTTCATTTTTATAGTTTTTTAGAAAAAAGGAAAAGTGTAATAAAAATAGGGTTAAACGATCTGAAAAATTATCTTCTCTATTTAAAGATTTGTATAAATCTTTATTTCTAGTGTAATTAATTAAATTGTTATAAATATAAAGATATTTTTCATCCATGATTAAAATATTATATATAATTTTTCTTTCATTAATAGTTGCAAATTGTTCTTTTAAAAATGTTGTAAAACATCATGGCGTACCATTTTTAGAAAAAAAACAGGCTACACTTATAGTTAATGAGGCAAATAAAAATGATATAACTAAAATTTTAGGAAACCCCTCAACTACAAGTAAATTTGATAATGATATTTGGATTTATATAGAAAGAAAACAAACTCAATCTGAATTAAAAAATTTAGGCAGAATGAAAATTTATAAAAATGATGTTCTTGTCTTGGAAATTGATGATTATGGTATCCTTAAAAAAAAAGAATTTTATAATAAAGATGACATGGAAAATATTAAGATAGTTGAAGCTACTACTCAAGCAGGATTCAAAAAAAATTCATTTATCTATGAATTTATGTCCAGCATGAGACAGAAGATTAATGACCCTCTTGGAGTGAGGGCCAAAAAACGTAAAGAAATTAGCCAGCGATAATTGCTAATAGTAATAAAGCAACTATATTTGTAATTTTAATCATTGGATTAACCGCAGGTCCAGCTGTATCTTTGTAAGGATCTCCTACAGTATCACCTGTTACAGCTGCCTTATGAGCTTCTGAACCTTTTCCACCATGATTTCCATCTTCAATATATTTTTTTGCATTATCCCAAGCACCACCACCTGCTGTCATTGATACAGCAACAAATAGACCTGTGATAATTACTCCTAATAGCATAGCACCTACAGCAGCTAAAGCTGCAACTTGGCCACCAATAGATAAAATTATAAAGTAAAGAACAACTGGAGATAAAACTGGCAATAGAGATGGGATTACCATTTCTTTAATCGCAGCTTGAGTTAGTAAATCTACAAGTTTTGCATAATCAGGTTTTTGTTTACCCTTCATTATTCCAGGATATTTTTTAAATTGTCTTCTAACTTCGACAACAACAGCACCACCTGCTCTACCAACCGCTTGCATGCCCATTGATCCAAATAAATATGGAAGCATTCCTCCAATTAATAAACCAACAACGACATAAGGATTTGATAAATCAAATGTTACAACTATTCCTTCTAATTTTGAACCAGCCACACCTGAAAAATGTTTAATATCCTCAACATATGCAGCAAATAAAACTAGTGCACCTAAACCTGCTGAACCTATAGCATAACCTTTTGTTACAGCTTTTGTTGTATTGCCAACAGCATCTAATGCATCTGTAGTTTTTCTTACTTTCTTGTCTAATTTAGACATTTCAGCTATACCACCTGCGTTGTCTGTAACAGGACCATAAGCATCAAGAGCTACGACCATACCAGCTAATGCGAGCATAGTAGTTACTGCAATAGCAATACCATAAAGTCCTGCAATTGAATTTGTTACTAAGATCCCAGTGACAATAATCAATGCTGGAACAGCAGTAGCTTCCATAGAAACTGCTAATCCTTGAATAACATTTGTTCCATGACCAGTAGTAGAAGAAGCCGCAACTGATCGTACGGGTCTATAATTTGTACCAGTATAATATTCTGTAATCCAAATCAGTAAACCAGTTATAACTAAACCAATTATTCCACAATAATACAAACTCATACCTGTAAACGTTTTATCATTTACAGTATATTCATTTGCAAAACCGATTACATAATCAGTAACTGGGTATAAAATTACTAAAGAGGCTAATGCAGAGACAACAAATCCTTTATACAAAGCATTCATTACATTTTTAGTTTTTCCCAGTTTAACAAAGAAAGTTCCTAAGATTGAAGTTAAGATACATGCTCCACCAATAGTTAGTGGATAAATCATCATGTTCATATCTCCATGAAAAAATATTGATGATAGAACCATTGTTGCAACAATTGTTACAGCATAAGTTTCAAATAAATCTGCAGCCATACCAGCACAATCACCAACGTTATCTCCAACGTTATCAGCTATAACAGCAGGATTTCTTGGATCATCTTCAGGAATACCAGCTTCAACTTTACCAACCAAGTCAGCACCAACATCTGCTCCTTTTGTAAAAATACCACCACCTAATCTTGCAAAAATTGAGATTAAAGATGCACCAAATCCTAGAGCAACAAGTGCATTAACAATTTCTCTTTCATCAACATTATATTTTAATAAGAAAAAGTAATAAACAGCAATGGACAATAATGCCAAACCAGCAACCAACATTCCGGTAACAGCACCTGACTTAAATGCAACAGACAAACCTTGAGCAAGGCCTTTTCTAGAAGCTTCGGCAGTTCTTACGTTAGCTTCAACAGAAACTAGCATACCAACATAACCAGCAATACCAGATAAAGTTGCACCAATAAGATATCCAAGACCAACTAAAGGACTAAATGCAATACTTACAATTACTAAAACAACAACACCAACAATCGCAATTGTTTTATATTGTCTTGCAAGGTAAGCTTTTGCTCCAATTTGAATAGCAGATGCAATGTCTTGCATTTTAGCATTGCCCGCACTTTGATTTAAAATATTCTTTCCAGTAAAAAATCCATAAACTAAAGATAAGAAACCAGCTGCAATAGTGTATAATAATATAGTCTCGACTGTTGTGCTCATATAAACCTTAAGGTTGTTGGTTGTTAAATTTTAAGCCCGGACAATACAAAAAAAGCTAAAAAAGACAATAATTAACTTCTAAAATTGATGAATATACCCTTTGTTTTTGAGCACTATTTTCTTACCTTTTTTATCTATTATACGGCTTTTTTTGACACCACGTATGATTTTACCGATTTTAGTTATTTTTATGCCAAGAATTTTAGATGTTCTATCAATGATTCTAGATTTACTACCAGCAGCAGTAAATAATACCTGATAGTCATCACCATTTGAAACTAATTTAGATTTAGTAAATTTATAAATTTTAATCAATTTTGATAAATATTTAGAAGTTGGAATTTTATTCTCAATTATTTCATATGAATAATTTTGCTCATTCAGCAATTTTTCTAAGTCAGCAATAAGCCCATCAGAAATATCTATTGATGAGTTTGCAAATGTTGATAATTTTTTTGCAATTTTGAGCTGGATATCTGGTTGGTAATATTTGTTAATAAAATAATCATTAAATTTTTTTTTAAATTTAATTTTCTTTTTTAAAATTTGAAGACCCATAAAACTATCACCCAAGTTTCCTGTTACATAAATATCATCATTTATTTTAGCTTTATTTCTATAAACAATATTTTTAGAGTAACCTACAGAAGTTATTGAAAAACTTAACTTATTTGAAAATGTGGTATCACCACCACATAAAAAGATACCATATTTTTTTTGTTCTTGCTTAAGAGACTTTGAAATTTTTGATAAATTATCATTTGAAAATGATTTTTTGTTTCCAGATCCAGAAATAAAATAAAATTTAGGCTGAACACCTTTGCAAATTAAATCAGAAATAGATGATCGAATAATTTTTTTAATTACAAGATCAGGTTTATTAAAATTTATAAAATGATTTTTATCATTATAAGTATCTATAGATATAACGAGTTCTTTTTTTTTATCAAAAAAAACATCGTCATTTAGGTTAAGAGCAGATTTATTCTTTTTTGATAATTTTGAAAAATATTTTTTTATTAATTCAAATTCATGCATTGGTAGTTCTTAATTTTTTACCAATATTATCTAATAAAGCATTGAGATATTTTGTTTGGGCGTCTTCTAAAAAAAAATTTGATGAATTCANATATTCTTTAATTATTATATTTATAGACAAATTAGGTTTATAAAGAAATTCATATGTAGCAGCTTTAAGAATTGTTTGAAATACTTTATCAAGATTTTCAAAAACAAACTCTTCACCTAATTTAGAATCTAATTCTGTTCTAATTAATTCATTTCTTTCAATAGTTCCTAAAACAATATCTTTAATAAATTTTTTAAATCTATGTTTTGGAAAATCTAAATCATTATCTTCGTTATAAAATTTTCCATATAATTTTTGGATAATAATTACTCTGGGATTATTTTTTGGATTAAAATTAGTTCTCATTTTTGTGATAAAATAGATATTACTGCTTGGGCAGCTTCCGCCCCTTTTCTCTTTCTTGCCTTGGCTTGTCTCATATTTAAACAAGTAATAATACCGTTACCAATTGGTTTTTGACTGTTAATTGATAAGTCCATAATTGCATTAGTTGAAGCTTGAGAGATAAAATCAAAATGTGGTGTTTCACCTTTAATAACGCAACCCAAGGCTAAAAAAGCATCATATTTTTTTATATTTTTTGAAATTGTAACGGGTATCTCAAAAACACCAGGTACTTTAATAATCTTAATAATATTAGATTTGGGGATTAATTTTAAAGCACTATCAAGAAGACCATTTGCTATATCTTCATAATAGTTTGCTATGATTATTAAATATTTTTTTTTCATTAAATCAATTCCTGCTTAGTAATCTTTATATCATATCCTTCTAAACCAATAACTTTTTTAGGTGACTTAGTAATTAATATCATGTTCTTAATTTTTAAATCTTTAATAATTTGAGCACCTATTCCATAATTTCTAATTAGTTTGTCATTACCTTTTTTGTAAAAATCCTTATTTTTGTAATCCTTAAGAGTTTGAGTAACTGATTTTAAGTTAGTATCTTTAATAAATACTAATACGCAATTATTAAATTTTTTGAAATAATTTAATGTTTTATTAAACGAATTAGGTAGTTGCTGATTAATTAGATAATTTTGAACTACATTTGAAGAAATCACTCTAACTCTGGGGGTAATTCCTTTTTTAACATTTCCTTTTATTAATGCAAAATGTTCAGAACCATCAAGTAAATTTTCGTAAATTCTAATCTTATATTTTTGATTTTTAACATCAATATAGCTTTGTTTTTTAATTTTGATTAATTTTTCTTTCTTTAACCTATAAGCAATTAAATCTTCAATCTTACCTATCTTAAGTTTGTGCTTTTTTGCAAAATTAAAGAGATCTTGACCCTTAGCCATTGTGCCATCTTCATTCATAATTTCACATATTGCTGCTGAATTATTTTTTTTTGCTAATCGAGATATATCGACAGATGCTTCTGTATGACCGGCTCTAACTAAAACACCACCATCTTTTGCAATAATTGGAAATACATGTCCTGGTGAAACAATTTCATTTTTCTTTACATTTTTTTTAGATGCAATTTTAATAGTTTTTGCTCTATCTCTAGCCGATATACCTGTTGTAATACCTTTCTTAGCTTCAATTGAAACTGTAAACGCTGTTTTGTTTCTAGATTGATTAATTGGTGACATTAAAGATAGATTTAATCTCTTGGCTTGAACACTATCTAATGCAAGACAAATTAAACCACGNCCATACTTTGCCATAAAGTTTATATTTTTAGCATTAGTATCTGATGTTGAGATTATCAAGTCGCCTTCATTTTCTCTTTTTTCGTCATCAACAAGAATGAACATGCCGCCTTTTTTAGCAACATTGATAATATTTTCTATTGTAGCAAAATTATTTTTTTTCATTAAAATAATTTCTAACGTATTTAGACAAGATATCTATCTCAATATTAACTAAACTATTTTTCTTAAGTGATGATAAATTGGTCTCATTAAAAGTGTGCGGTATTACCCAAATTTGAAATCCTTTTTTAGAAACTTTAGAAATAGTAAGTGAGATTCCATTTACACAAATGGATGCTTTTTCAATCAGGTGCTTTCTTTCTTTTTTTGTAATTTCAAAATCAAAAAGGTAAGATTTACCAATTGTTTTTATACTTAAAACTTTACCAAAAGTATCAACATGTCCCTGACATATGTGGCCAGATATTTTGGTTCCATACTTCAGTGGTAATTCTAAATTCATTACATCATTAGTTTTTAAATATTTAAACTTTGACCTGATAATAGTTTCGTTAGAAAGATAAAATTCCATAATCTTTTTTTTATATGAAATTAAAGTAAGACAAACTCCNTCACAAGCTACTGACAAACCGANATCTTTATTATTTAATTTAAAANTACTTTTGACAAAAATATTTAAACCCTTGGGTCTTTTTAAAATTTTAACAACAATTCCTTGGTTGTATATAATTCCATTAAACATATTAGCTTTTATATAGGGTTATTGTATCTTTACCAAAATTAGAATTAACTTTTGATTTTTTTTTATAATTTTGTTTTAGCAGATTTAAACCATTAAATTCCTTAAATTCAGTTAATTTTGATAATTTTATTGCACTTTTGAACAAATAGAATTGATTGAACATTTTCTTATTGAGAAAATTTTTAGTTAATTCATTTCCTCCTTCAATTAAAATATTTCGACATCCTAAATTATAAAGTTTTTTTAAAATTAACAAAATATCAAAGGTCTTATTTTTATTTAGTTTAGACTTAATTGTTACAATTTTTTTTTTATTAAATTCTAAAATTTTTGACTTATTAGCTTCATTATAAAAAATAATAGTATTTTTTTTTTTTGCTGTTTTAAACAAATAGCTTCCAGTATTAGTTTGTAAATTATTATCTAAAATAATTCTTTTAG
>JGI26254J51713_1001084_pt1 | contig 10154 bp, 9 predicted proteins | sample SaaInlV_120m_DNA_3_FD_51713 | JGI IMG/M metagenome (IMG submission 51713)
AAGTTGGATAGCAATAAACTCAAAAAAGGCTTTTCAATTTTCTTGGCTTTTCTTGCAGCAATGGTGCTTTTATTTTAAAAAAGACTACCCTATCTAAATCAGCTACGATTAATCACCAGAAAAATTTAAAGCAACAGAGTTAATACAGTAGCGTTTTCCAGTTGGTTGTGGCCCATCTGGAAAAACATGACCTAAATGAGAATCACATGAGGAGCATCTCACTTCAATTCTCATATGNCCTAATGAATCATCTTCTAATTGTCTTACACAATCACTATTAGCGAGCTCATAAAAACTCGGCCAGCCACTTCCTGAATCAAATTTAGTGCTAGATTCGAATAACAATGCGTCGCAACAGATGCAGTGATAGTTTCCAGTTTCACTATGGTTATAATACTCACCAGAGAAAGGCGGCTCAGTTCCGCATTCTTGAGTGATGTGATAAGCTTCGGGTGATAAATTCTTCTTTTTGTTCATTCGTGTATTATAAGAGAAATTTGAGATTAACATCAATATCTAAAGTTAAAATTTATGAAAGAATTTTTAGTTGGTGGCGCAATTCGGGATAGGATTTTAGGTGTCGCTACCGAAACAACAGAAAAGGACTTTGTCGTAGTTGGATCATCTCCTGAGGAGATGAAGTCTTTAGGTTTTCGTCAGGTTGGAAAAGAATTTCCTGTGTTTCTTCATCCAAAAACTAATGATGAGTATGCTTTAGCTCGTATAGAACGAAAGATTGGTAAAGGGTATAAGGGTTTTGAGTTTGATACATCGAATTCTGTGACTTTGGAGCAGGATCTCTCTAGAAGGGATCTAACTATTAACGCTATAGCTCAAAATAAGGATGGAACTGGAGAATATATTGACCCCTTTGATGGAATCAAGGATTTAAAACAGAAAAAACTACGTCATGTTTCTGATGCTTTTTCTGAGGACCCAGTGAGAGTTCTCAGGACAGCAAGGTTTGCATCCCGATTTAACAATCTTGGCTTTACTATAGACTCAAAAACTCTTGATTTAATGAAAAAGATGGTCGTTTCAGGCGAGGTGGATGCGCTGACACCAGAGAGAGTTTTTAAGGAAATCTCTCTTTCAATGAGTTCTGTGTCAACCTCTGTTTTTTTTGATGTGTTAATGGAGTCAGGCGCTTACCAAAAATTATTTCCGATGCTAGAAGCTGTTCAAAATGAAAATTTCAAGTTACTTGATAAGTTAAATCAGAATCCTGAAGTAAAGTTTGCTCTCTGGCTTTATAATCAAAGTACAACAAATATTCAGTCACTTTGCGAACACCTTAAGTGCCCTAAAGATTTTCAGCAGATTGCTGAACTTGTTTCAATGTGGCATCATTTTGCATCAGAATTTGTAGATCATAGACCTCAAGATATATTAAATTTCTTTCTTAAGAGTGATGGATTGAGGCGACAAAAAAGGTTCGAAATTATTCTCACCACTTTTGATAATCTTGGGATAAATACAGCCCACATTGTCCAATTACAAACTTTACTTAACTCAATAAAGATTTCAGATTTAAAAAATCTGAATATTGCTCAAGAACTATTAGAAGAAAGACTATCGGTTATTGCCAGATTTCTCAAATCTACAAAGTAAATCATAATCACAGTAATCACAAGCATTTATTGTGGGTAAAACTTCAGCGACCCCTTCCTGAAATTTTTGACTTGCTGAGTTGAGTTCTGACTTCCACTCTGAAACCTGCTTATTCCACTCTGGCATTCTTTTAATCGCTTGTTGACTTATTGGCAAATCATGTTTATTTTTTGTTATTGCCTTAAACTGACAATCTTTAGCGTTTACAGTTGCAAAGGCAACGCCATCAACTGGATTCGTAATCGCATAGATTGGAAGCTGAGCCTGTTCTAAAGGATCACCAGTCAGTTGACTCAAATTAACGTTTTGACCTGTTTTATAATCAATGATGAGTTTTTTGCCGTCTTCCATTTGATCCATTCGATCTATTCGAGTAGAGAATTTAAGGCCATTTACATCAACTTTGGATTCTGACTCTGTCTTTATTACTTGAAAGAATTCACGGTTTTTTTCAAGCTTAATATATTTGTTGATAATTTTTGTGAGCCTTTCCTTTTCGATTGATTTAAAGTTTGATTGAGAAATTTCTTTACTGGCCGACCCAATATGTTTACTAATGAGCTCCTGAAGTTTGACTTCAGAAAGTTTATTTAATTTTGAACTCGATGATATTTCATTGAAAAAACTTTCTAAAATTTTATGAACAAGACTCCCCTGCTCAAGTCTACTGAGACCAATGTGAGTTTCATCAAATTCTTGAATATTAAGTCTATTTACAAAACCTTTAAAACTGCAACTAATTTGATCTTGAAGAGTACTGACACCTTTCTTAATTTCAAAATTATCTATCTCGGGAGCGATAAAATCATCTATCAATTCCATTTCTTTTGGCAATGTTTCATGCGCTATGGTATTAGGATAATCCTCAAAATTTATATAGGGTGTTGGAAGCTCATCACGGTTATTGGAAGTTTTTGAATAGCTATTTATTAGATGACTACTTAGATTTAATAAGTTATTAAGAGTTGCCTCACTCTCTTTAGTTATCAGTGTGAAGCTTGTGCTTGGCAAGGAGTATTCAATAGAAGTTTTAGGAGGGATAAATAGAGGCATTTTTATTTTTCCTGGCAGGAAATCACTAGTCATACTTGAGACCCAGGCATAATCAAAAAATAATCCTTCAGCTTCCAATGAACCTAATATGTGAATATTAGCAGGACCACTTTGAGGTTGAAATATCACCGCATTCATGTGAGCGATTAAAATTTCAAGTACGTCTATTAGAGATGATTTTTTGTGAAATATTGACATTTTGTTAAGAATCAAGCTTTCCATTTGATACTTTTCAAAAATTTGATATTCACTACTTGAAAGGCTTCGATCTGAAGTAAAGCCACAAAGAAGTAAAATTGAGTTGATTAAATCTAAAGAATCCTCTAATGTTGAATTTTTTTGCACATTTAAGAGTACTGATTGAAATAAAAATCTCTTTGAGTAATGAACAGTCACCGCATAATTCAATAATTTTTTTGGCTTGACTCTCTTTTGTGCCAATTTTTAGAATTTTATTGACAAGTAACGCACGATTATTTTGTTCACTTCTTGCACCTTTAATATAGGGTGAAGTAGCCACCTGCATCAACAACTCATGTTCAACACGACCATTGATAAGTTGCGAAGATAGCCTCATAATGGAAAAAAGATTGTTAATCAGAGGGTAATTGCCAAGAGGAATTCCCAAAGATATATTGTATGGCTTTTGATGAGTTTCAATTAGGTGTGATGAGAACTCAAGATCAAACGATGTCTTCACTATGTGTTGCAAGTCATTTAAATTAGGGATGACGATGCCAATTTTTTTTTCAGGATTATTGGTATTGATTTCCCTGGCCCATTTCGCTATTGTTTTTAATTCAGCTTCTTGATCAATGAATGAATAATTCTGCGAATGACTTGTTATTTTACGATTTGCCAATGGCGAACATTCAAGGGCTTTGAAGAGCTCTCTTTGCTCGGGAGTTGGTTCATTGAATCCATAGTGATAATAGCGCTCTTCATTGAGGTGATCATGCTTAAGATTTGATAAGGATAAGTTGAGAATATCGGTTTGGTCTATGCACTTATTATCATTTTTAAATTTTTCAAATCTATCTATTATTTCAACATATAACTTAGATGTGATGGATGGAAACGTTTTGATTTCAGCAATTGGNATTCCGTAGCTTTTACAAAGTCTATAGCATTTAATCAATTCTTCAATGAAGGTTTCAGGATTTTTAGCAGGACTATCTTTACAAAACTTTTTTATTAAGAACCTAAGCTCAAGGTGGCTTAGTAGACGATATTCTTTCGTTGGGTTATGAGATCTCCAAAACTTTTCAATCCAAGATTGATAGGAGAATATTCTGGGTATTTTAGAAGCGCCACTTGCAAGAGGTATTGATTTCTTAATAGCAAGAGCTTGACGATTATTCGCAGCAATGATTGTATCTTTTGCTTGAATTGATGAGAGATCTATATTAACTCTCATTACTCATTTCAAATACTTTGTCTAAATACATACATAGTTCAGGAACACCCTCCTTTTTTAAAGATGAGAATAGCTGGACATTGACTGATGGAAAATCTTTAACCGCTTTCATAACTGAAAGCCTNGCAGAGCTTGCAGCACCCTTTTTTAATTTATCAGATTTAGTTAATAAGATGTTTACTGGCACTTTGCTATTAATGCACCATTCCAGCATCATTTGGTCGAAAGGTTTAAGAGGATGGCGACAATCCATCACCAGTATAGCGGCCTTGATACATTTACGATTATCAAAGTACTGACTCATATTCTGATGCCAATCACGCTTAATTGAGTCTGGAACTTTGGCATAGCCATAACCTGGAAGGTCAACAAGTCTTCGATCATTTCCAAGCTCAAAAAAAACAAGGTGCTGAGTTCTGCCCGGNGTTCTACTCACTTTAGCCAATTTTTTTTGTTCAGTTAATGTATTTATTGCGCTCGATTTTCCTGCATTTGAGCGGCCTGCAAAAATCACTTCATAGCCACTATCATTTGGACAGCCCTTAAGAGAAGGACACGATAAGAGAAATTTGGCTTGACGGTAGGAATTATGCATAATTCAAGTATTGCGAGGCTTTTAATCCATTATATAATCTTTATTTATTGAGTTCTCGTTACATTCTAATTCTACAGGTAATTTTGACGACATATGGATAACGAAATATATCTAAAAAGAGAATACAAGTACTTTTCTAAAGAAGATAATTTAAATGAACCTTTAGCTCTCTACAATGCCAAAGTCGATCCAGACTGGATTGATTACAATGGACATATGAGTGAGTCATTCTACCTCTACGCATTTGGCGATGCATCCGATGCTTTGTTTCAATATATAGGGATTGATAATAACTATAGAATGGCCGGTCAATCCTTCTATACAGTAGAGACACACATCAATTACTATTTGGAAGCTTCAGAGGGCGAACCTTTAAAGTTTCTGACACAGGTGCTTGGATTAGACTCCAAAAGACTCCACATTTTCCATCAGATGTTTCATGGCGATACAGGTGACTTATTGGCAACCACTGAACAAATGTTAATTCATGTTGATATGAAGAAAGCAAAAGCGAGCGAAATTGATCATGATGTGTTTTCAATACTTGAAAAGGTATGGGATTCTCACCAAAAATTACCTTCACCGAAACAAAAAGGTCGAGTGATGGAAATAAAAATATAAATTAAATTAATTCAAGGAAGAAAAATGGATTTTGGACTTACAAATGAGCAACAAATGATTATTGACTCTGTCAAAAGTTTTGTTGAAAAGGAGCTCTATCCTTTTGAAGATGACGTTGAAAAGAGCAATAAGATTGAAGAATCAGTTGCAGAGAATATAAAGCAAAAAGCAATTGAAAGTGGTATTTATGCTTGCAATATGCCTGAAATTCATGGTGGTGGTGGTCTTGATACACTAACTTTATGCCTTTTAGAAAAGGAATTAGGTAAAGCAAATTTTGGACTTCAGTATATTGTTGCCAGGCCAAGTAATATTTTATTGGCATGTAAAGGGTCACAAATTGATGATTATCTTCTACCAACTATCCGAGGAGATAAAGTTGACTGTCTTGCGATGACTGAGCCTAACGCTGGTTCAGATGTTCGTTCGATGAAATGTAAAGCAGAGCGAGATGGTGATTTCTTTGTAATTAATGGATCAAAGCATTTCATAAGTCATGCAGATATGGCTGACTTTGTTATTTTATTTGCAGCCTCAGGAGTTGAGCAAACTTCTAGAGGTGAGAAAAAAAAGATTACCAGTTTTTTGATTGATATGGGAACACCCGGTTTTTCTGTAGAGCCAGGTTATAACAGCGTCTCTCATAGAGGCTATCATAATTTCATTCTTAATTTTGATAACTGCCGTGTTCACGAATCACAGGTGTTGGGCGACGTTGACCATGGTTTTGATGTTGCTAATGAGTGGTTAGGCGCTACTCGATTATCCGTTGCTGCGATGTGTCTTGGTAGGGCTGAAAGAGCTTTACAGATAGCCACTGAGTGGGCCGCGACACGTGAACAATTTGGNCAACGCATTGGTAAATTTCAAGGCGTCTCTTTTAAACTGGCTGATATGTCTATGGANCTTCAGGCTGCNGAACTTTTGACTCTTAANGCTGCCTGGAANGANACTCAAGGTGAAATGACTGATAGTGATGCCGCGATGGCAAAACTTAAGGCGACTGAAACGCTTGCAATGATTTCAGATGAGGCCATCCAAATATTAGGAGGTATGGGCTTGATGGATGAACTCCCTTTAGAGAGGATATGGAGAGATCATCGTGTTGAAAGGATCTGGGATGGCACTAGCGAAATTCAAAGACATATTATTTCTAGGTCACTTCTTAGGCCATTTGAGTAGTCCCTTATGAGCAGAAGTAATTTGCATCGATTAATATCTCCAAAATCAATTGCTGTAGTTGGAAATCGAGGTGCTGATTTTGCTATTAAAGAGTCAAAAAAGTTAGGCTTTAATCATAAAATATGGGCTGTTCATCCAACTTTGGATAAACTTGAAGGCATCCAATGTTATAGAGACATTAAAGATTTGCCTGAGGCTCCCGATGCAACGTTTATCGCTGTTAATGCAGAATCAGCTATCGAGATAGTTTCTGATCTCAAGTCAATGGGAGGTGGTGGAGCAGTTTTATACGCCTCAGGATTTGGAGAAGTTGGTGATAAAGGTGCGAAACGAAACCAGAGATTATTTGAAGCAGCAAATGGAATGCCGCTCATTGGCCCGAACTGTTACGGATTCGTCAATAGTCTCGATAGAGTTGCACTTTGGCCCGATGTTAATGGATGTGACCATGTTAGTGAGGGCGTTGCAATCATTACTCAAAGCGGAAATATCGGTCTAAATATGACTATGCAATCCTCTGGCCTTCCAATTGCCTATATGTTTACACTAGGCAATCAGACAAACACAAATATTGCAGATATTATTCATGCAATGTTGGATGACACAAGAGTTAATGCGATTGGCCTTCATATCGAAGGTATTAAAGATATTAAGTCATTTGATAGTGCTGCAAGAAGAGCACTCAAAATGAAAGTACCAATCATTGCAATTAAATCAGGTAAGACTTCAGCCTCTGCTAAGATTGCTCTAAGCCATACAAGCTCCTTGACGGGGTCAGATGAATTATTTAGTTTCTATTTTGAAAGACTCGGTATTGCCAGAGTCGATTCAGTCCCTGAATTTCTTGAGACCCTAAAACTGTTAAGTACTTTAGGAGTTATTGACCATAATGGTGTTGCCTCTATGAGCTGTTCAGGAGGAGAGGCTGGAATGATGGCTGATTTAATTGATGGCATGGAGATCGCTTTTCCAAGCCTTACTGACTCTCACAAAAGTAAAGTCAAACAAACACTGAATGAATATGTTGAGGTAGATAATCCATTGGATTATCATACATTTATTTGGGGTGATCGAAAAAGAACATCAGAGTGTTTTAAACAAATGATTAATGGAAGTTTTGCTGCTACCATGTTGTTGTTAGATTGGCCAAAAACATCGGAATCTGAACAAAAAGATTGGGATACAACGCTTTTAGCACTTTCGGACGCAATCACTGGAACAAATGAAAAGGCAATAGTGCTTGCATCTATGGCAGACTGCATGCCAAAACGAATCATAGATGAATGTCTGAATTACGGTATTACCCCTATGATTGGCTTAGACACTTGCCTCAAAGCTCTCAACCACTCTTACAACATTGGACGCGCTTTTAAGCGAGAAGAAACACCAGCAATAAATATAATTCAAGGTAGTTTAGAAAGTAATGCAAGCAGGCAATTAACTGAATTTGAGGGAAAGCAGCTTATTAAGAATTATGGAGTTTCAATTCCAAAGGGAGTCATCATAAAAAATCTATCTGAAGCATTAAAGGCTGCTGAAGATATCACTTATCCAGTTACACTAAAGGTCTCAAGCCTTGAGTTAGCCCATAAGACCGAGCTAGGCGCTGTCAGGCTTAATATTCAAGACTCTGAAATGCTGGAAAAAGCCTGTCATGATTTATTCAAAATTGACTCTTCTCTGTTAATTGAAAAAATGATTAAAGATTCTGTGTGTGAATTAATCATTGGTGTTGACCATGACCCAACATTTGGAAAGCATGTCATCATTGGCGGTGGCGGCATATTTGTTGAAATACTACAAGACAGTTCATTATTGCTTTTACCAGTGACAAGAGAGGATGTCTTATTGGCGCTTTCAAAGCTAAAAGTGTATCCCTTGCTCGGCGGTTATAGGGGGAATTCAAAAGGAGATATAGAGTCTGTTGTGGATTCGGTTATCTCAATCATTGCGTTAATTAGAGAAAATGATGTTTTAGAGTTGGATATTAACCCATTGATTGTTTTAAAAGAAAAAAAAGGTGTTGTTGCAGCTGATGTACTTATCAGGTTAAATTCAGACTAGGAAACTTTATTTTGAGGAAATTATGAATAATGCTGTAAATTTTGAGTTGTATGATGAAGTTATGCTCATAACTTTAGACCGTCCAAAAGCTAATGCGATTGATGTCGAAACGAGTCATATTTTGGGCGAGGTGTTTATTCGCTTTAGAGATGATAAAAAACTACGAGTTGCTATCATTACCGGTGCTGGAGATCGTTTTTTTTGCGGCGGATGGGACTTAAAAGCGGCATCAGAGGGCGAGGCTGTTGATGCAGATTTTGGGCCTGGAGGCTTTGCAGGGCTTACAGAACTATGGGATTTAGATAAGCCAGTCATTGCAGCTGTTAATGGACTAGCGGTTGGTGGTGGTTTCGAGTTGGCTCTTGCAGCAGACCTCATTATTGCATCAGGTAATGCAGAATTTTTTGTTCCTGAGGCTACTTTAGGAATCATTCCAGATAGTGGCGGAGTTTTAAGACTCCCTCGCCGACTACCAAAAGCAGTGGCTATGGATATGCTCTTGACAGGGAGAAGAATGACAGTTGATGAGGCCAAACATTTTGGCCTCGTTAATCGAAGCTGTGACCAGGAAGATTTAATAAATGAGGCGCTTGATTGGGCTCATCAGATTGCCATGTCTGCACCTCTCTCATTGGCCGCAATAAAGTCAGTCGTTCGTAAGACAGAGGCTATGGATTTAGTGAGTGCATACGAGTCTATGCGTTCTGGAGAGATTGAAGCTTACCAGAGAATGCTTCATTCTGAGGACGCCAAAGAAGGCCCCTTGGCTTTTTCAGAAAAACGGTCACCAAAATGGAAAGGAAAATAATAAATTAGAAATTGGTATAATCTGGGGGTCTAATTTGATAAACGCGCGTATTTAATGAAGAAGATTTTTTATATATTAATCACTTTTGTTTTGGCTTCTTTTTCTATGAGCTCTCTCGCTAATAGTGAGGGAGAGGCAATGTATAGCGCATTGGGTTGTGCTAGTTGTCATGGTGAAAATGGCCGCTCTAAAGATGAATCTATTCCTTCTCTAGCAGGCAAAGATGTTGATTGGATTGTTCAGCAGCTCGAGTATTTTCAATCTGGCGAACGACAAAATGCATACATGAATGCGATGGCTCCGATGGCTGAAGGCTTTGAGCAATCGATAGCAGAATATCTCGCTATTCAAGACCCACAGAAATAAACCTTTTCTTTTAAATTTTGCATCATCAGAGGGTTACTTATCCTCCATTTATAACGTATAATTTCTTGGAATTTTTTGGAGATTGAGAATGAAAAAAACCATTATTATTTTAGCTTCTATACTTATTACTTCGTTGACTAACCCGATATTAGCTGCAGGAGATGCAGAAGCAGGCCAAGCAAAATCTGCTACTTGTATGGGTTGTCATGGTCTTGCAGGAAATAGTACGATTCCAACTTTCCTAAATTGGCAGGCCAGGGTAAGGCTTATATTGTAAAGCAGCTTCAATATTTCAAGTCAGGTGAAAGAGGGAATGCAATGATGGCAGGCGTTGCTTTGTCGCTTTCTGATCAAGATATGGAAGATGTCGCAGCTTACTATTCAATCCAAACAATCAGCGAAAATTCTGCAAAAGGCTCAGAAGAAATGATTGAGCT
>JGI26254J51713_1001085_pt1 | contig 10145 bp, 10 predicted proteins | sample SaaInlV_120m_DNA_3_FD_51713 | JGI IMG/M metagenome (IMG submission 51713)
AACAGTGTTATAGGTATAGATTTAGCTTCCAAGGCTTTATCAGTCGCAAAGAGTCATCAAATTCTTAGTTCGTTAAGTAATATCGAATACCAAGAAGTATCTATTGAGGATCACGCAAGAAAATATCAAAACTATTATAATGTATTAACATGCATGGAGATGCTTGAGCATGTCCCCTTTCCTGAAAAAACAATTGAGGCGTGCTCTAGTGTAGTTAAGAAAGGTGGCCAGTTATTTTTTTCTACAATTAATCGAAATCCTAAATCTTTTTTGATGGCAATATTAGGAGCAGAATACATTCTCAAACTTCTACCAAAAGGAACTCATGAATATGATTGCTTTATAAAACCATCAGAATTAGAGAATTGGGCAAGAAAATATAATCTCTATCTTGATGAGCTTATTGGCGTTCAATACAATCCATTAACTAAATCTTTTAGTCTAACTGGTGATGTGTCGGTGAACTATATGATGAAGTTTACTAAATTATAAAAATCAAATATGAGTCAAAACAAACTTAAAACTATATTATTTGATTTGGATGGAACACTCGTTGATACAGCACCTGAAATGTATATGGCTCTTAATATTTTATTGGATGAGGAGAAAATTGATAAAAAACCATTCAAAGTTATTAGACCTCAAATTTCTAATGGTGTTAAAGGAATATTTAGTATTGCACTCAATGGCATGCCTGATACTGATAATAGAATGTTTAAAAGGTATTTAGATATTTATGAAAGTTTGTTGGGTACAAGCGCTCATTTATTTGATGGTATGATTGAAGTCTTACGATTAATTGAAGAAAAGAACTATGCTTGGGGTATTGTGACTAATAAATCAAAACGTTTCGCAATTCCATTGATAAAAAAACTAGATTTACTTGATCGAACTAATTGCTTAGTTTGTGGGGATACAACAGATTATTTAAAACCCAGTCCCGAACCAATATTGCATGCTTTAAGTATAATAAATAGTGATGACAATCATGTTTCATACTATGTTGGTGATTCTAAAAAGGACATTGATGCTGCTAAGTCTGCTGATATTCTATCGATAGCCTGTATGTATGGTTATATATCTAAACATGAAAACACTAAACTATGGAATGCNGATAGTTATGTGNATTCACCCATGGAGATAATAGATGTTATCGGATAATTGTTTAGAGAATAAAGTGATTTTAGTTACAGGTGCTGGCGATGGCATTGGCAAGGCTGCGGCAATTAGTTATGCATCTCATGGTGCAAAAGTGATTCTATTAGGAAAAACTTTATCTAATTTAGAGAATACTTACGATGAAATCATAAAACAGGGTTACGAGGACCCCTCCATTTCTTTATTGGATTTATCTAAAGCAGATGGAAGCGATTACGATGATCTTAGGGATAACTTGGTAAACAATTACAAACATCTTGATGGGTTATTGCTCAATGCATCAATTTTAGGAGATAGAAGTCCAATAGAGGATTATGATATTTCCGTATGGGTACAGACATTGCACATTAATTTAACGGCACAGTTCATACTAGTTAAAACACTGTTACCCGTGCTGCATTTATCTAATAAAGCCTCAGTTATATTCACTTCTAGTGGAGTTGGAAAAATTGGTAAAGCTTTTTGGGGAGCTTATTCGGTGTCTAAATTTGGTATTGAAGGTCTTAGTCAAATTCTATCTAATGAACACAGTAATGATAAAAGCATAAGATTTAATTGTATTAATCCTGGAGCTATTGATACAAAAATGAGGAAAGCTGCATATCCATTAGAGAACCCAATGAATCTTCTAAAGCCACAGGATATTATGGAAAAGTATTTATGGTTGATGTCAGATGACAGTAGCGATGTCTTTGGCCAAAGCATAGATTGCCAATAATTATAATTCTGAGACTATCTTATATTGACCTTTCTTTAAATCAGTTGGAAGGATAATATCACCAAATCTTATTCTAATAAGTCTGCTAACTTTTATGCCATGATGTTCGAACATTCTTTTTATGAATCGATTCCTTCCCTCATCAACAGTAACTTTAAACCATTTTTTGTTATTGGCATCTTGAATTTGAGTAATGGCTTTAAATTTAGCCATGCCATCGGATAGATTAATTCCATTTATCATTGATTTTTCTATATTAGATTTATACTTACCATAGATTCTAACCATGTACTCTCTCTCATATCCATTCGATGGATGCATCCATTGATTAGCTATAGTCCCATCTGTTGTAAAAAGTAACAATCCAGAAGTATTGATGTCTAATCTTCCTATTGATATCCATCTGAGATTTTTTAGCCTTGGCAATGCTGAAAAAGTAGTTTTTCTGCCTCCAGGATCGTTTTTAGAGCAGATTTCACCTTCAGGTTTATTGTATATTAAATGTTGATGATGAGTTTTTGATAAGTCATCTACAACAAGAGTGCTTTGCTGTATTTTAATTTTGTCACCAATAGATACTTTTTGACCTAGAATTGCTATTTTATTGTTAACAAATATTTTTTTAATCGATATTAGTTTTTCAATAGATCTTCTGGATCCAAAACCTTTTTCCGAAAGATATTTATGCAATCTTATGTTTTGACTATTGGTTTTGATCAAAACTTAATTAATTGATTTCGGAGGTATTGTTGTCTCTTTACTATCTGTTGTTTCATCTAATGCTAAATCTAAGTTCTTTGGTTCCTTGATCTGTGGTAATTCTGGTAATTGACTTAAAGACTCAAGTCCAAAGTAGTCTAGAAATTCTGGGGTTGTTGCAAACATTGCTGGTTTACCAGGGACTTCTCGGTAACCTATTATTCTTACCCAATTTCTATCAGTGAGCGTTTTCATTATACTTGTACTGACTGTTACGCCTCTGATGGATTCAATATCACCTCTTGTTACAGGTTGTCTATAAGTAATAATTGAAAGCGTTTCAAGCAGTGCTCTTGAATATCTGGGTATTCTTTCAGAAAAGATAATACTCAGATAATCTGTTAATGTATTTTTTGCTTGAATTCTATAACCACTAGCAACATTGATAATTTCTATTTCTTTTAGTGAGTAATCATCTTTTAGTTCATCGATAGCATTAAGAATATCAGCTTTTGTAGTTTGATTATTCTTTGATAGGACTTTGTATAATTTATCAGCTGATATCGGCTCAAATGATGAAAGAAGAATTCCTTCAATAATGTTTTTAAGTGCTTTCTTATTCATTGATTTATTCTTTATTGCTGCTTAATAATGCTTTTATGTGAATTGTACCGTATGATTTTGTCTGTACAATTTCAATCAATGATTCTTTCATTAGTTCCAATATAGCTAGAAAAGTTACGACTAAGCCCATTTTTTCCTCTTTTAAATTGAATAATGAACTGAATTCTACAAACTCTTTATTTTTAAGCGTTTCTAGAACATCTCCCATTCTTTCTCGAACAGAAAGAGGTTCTTTGGTAAAATGGAGTGTGGAGAACATGTCAGCTCTTTTTAAAACATCTTGAAATGAAAACACTAAGTCTTTTAAATCAATGTCAGGTAATTCCATTGGTTTTGCTAAATTATCAGAATTAACATTCGATACAAAGACGTCTCTATCAACCCTTTTCAATAAATTAATACTTTCAGAAACCGTTCTAAATCTTTCATATTCTAGCAACCTTCTTACTAACTCTGCTCGAGGATCATCTTCTTCTTCAATTTCTTCAAAAAGAGGAAGGAGCATTCGTGATTTGATTTCTGCCAACATTGCTGCCATTAATAAATATTCACCTGCGAGTTCAAGAACTAGATCACTCATTAAATTAATATAATCTACATATTGTTTGGTTATTTCTGCAATTGGTATATCCAATATGTTTAAGTTTTGTTTTCTTATTAAATAAAGTAATAAGTCTAATGGGCCCTCAAAAGTATCTAAAAAAACTTTAAGGGCTACTGGAGGTATGTATAAATCTTGTGGAAGTTCAGTAAATGATTCACCATCAACGATAGCAAATGGCATCTCATTTTGAGTAGGATTATTGTTTATAAAGNCGTTATCCATTTATTTAAAAATCATACAATCATTTATCAAGTTAATAGCTAGTTTTTTATCTATAAAGCTATGCNGTAATATTNNTCCTAAGCATTTCTAGGTAATTATTCTCATTAATTATTTGTCCTTCATCATTGTAAATTCTACCATTAATTTCTCTATTGATTTTATTTGCAGAATTAAACATGGTGTTGAGTATTTTTTTATTATCAATAGGGTTTGATGTAACAAAGAAGAAAGTTAATCCTCTGATATTGAGAGCATCCTGGAAGTATCCAGGTTCATATAGATTCGCAATAGTGAATATAATTTTACCATTATCAGATTTTTCAAAAACACCATTCTTATTTAAAAAAATATTATGATTTTTGAATTCATTAATTAGAAACTCTAAGTTTGTTTTTTTATTATTTAGGTAAATTCTGATTGATATAATTTCACCTGTATCATTGTGGAAAGAAAAATCACTATTGATTTCAAATTGATGTTTTTTAGACTTACGTGGCCTATTTTCATACAGTAAGAAAATTATGAGACCAAAAAATAGGATGCTAATGATAATCCATGAAATATCCATCAGGAGGGACTAACTTCTTCTGTTAATGCTACTGCTTCATCAAGGTCAACAGACACCAATCTAGAAACACCAGGTTCGCTCATCGTNACCCCTATAAGTTGCTTAGTTAGTTCCATTGTCGTTTTATTATGAGTTATTACTACAAATTGAACAGTGCTACTCATTTCTTTAACTATTTGACAAAATCTACCAACATTGTTGTCATCTAGCGGAGCATCTACCTCATCAAGTAAACAAAAAGGTGCAGGGTTTAACTCAAATATAGAAAATAGAAGTGCTACCGCAGTGAGTGCTTTTTCTCCGCCAGACAATAAATGAATATTACTGTTTCTTTTTCCAGGTGGTCTTGCCATTACAAAAACACCGCCTTCCAAAGCATCATTATTTTCAAGTTCTAGGTAAGCTTTACCACCCTCAAAAAGCTTAGGAAAATGCTTTTGCAGCCCTAGATTTACTTTCTCAAAGGTTTCATTGAATCTGATCTTTGACTCATCATCAATTTGTTTAATTGCTCCAGTTAGTGTTTCTAAGGCTCTATTAAGATCATCAAATTGAGAATCAAGTTTGTCTTTTCTTTCTGTTTCTATTTCATATTCTGAGGATGCAGCTAAATTGATTGGTCCAAGTCTATCAATAGACTTTAATATTTTTTCTAATTCAACATGTAAGTCTTTTTCAGATTTTAGATTGCTAGAAAATGATTCTAATTCTTCCTTTGAATAGCTACTATCTTGGAGTTGTTCATTCAAAGATTCTGTTCGAACATCAAGTTCTTTTTCTTTTAATTTATATTGATCTAACTCGTCTCTGGATTGATTCACTTTCGAATTAATATTTGTCCTATCTATTTCTAGATTTCTAAGTTGAGATTGGCTATCCTCAGTTTCTTTTCTAAGTAGGTTAAGTTCTGATTCTGAATCCAAGCTTTTATTCAGTAATGATTCTAGTTTTTTTCGTATCTCATTTTCTTGTTCATTTTGTTTTATTGGTCCATTGGTTATCTCTAAAGATTTTGCTTTTAATTGAGTAATCTGTATCTCTATTCTATTAATAGCTATCTCAAATGCATTGATTGCTGACTTTTTAGATTCAATTTGTACTTCTAATGAATGTGCTTTTGGTAAAAGAGAGTTTAATTTTTGCTTTAAGGTGTTTCTATTGTTGGCTTGATCAGATTTCTTTTTGTCTGAATTCTCTTTTTTTGTCTCTAGATTGCTCAGTAAGTTTTTTGACATATCGTAGTTTTCTTTTGAAATTATGAGTTCTTTTTCATTGGTTGTTATTTCATTTTCAATGGATTGAAACTCATTGGTTAGATTTTCTAATTTATTATCAATATCAAAAATCTTTGTTTCAATGATTTCTATACCTTGCTTACTAATTGCTTCTTTTGATTTGTTTACTTCAATTTTTAATACTGAGAAAGCTGTTTTGATATTATTTAAATTCTCAATAGTTATTTTTTGTTTAGCGGTATTAAGAAGTTGCTTAGTCAGTATGGTGATCTTTACATTTTCAGTTTCTATTATGGTATTTGCTCTATTCAATTCATTTGTAGTTAGCTCATTATTTTGATTTTCTATAGCAATCTGTTGGTCCAATGCCTCGACTTCTAACTGCAGTGCATTTACTAATATTTGTGTATCTTGATTCGTTTTTTCAATACCTATTAAGTCAGTTTGATTCAGAGTGATATTTTTTATATCTTCTTTTAATTCAATATTGAGTCGTATCAGTTCTTGCTTAAGATCTTCAGCATTAATTGTTTTTTGTGATTCAAGTTCTTTCTCATATTCAATTGATTGTTCTAGTCTTGCTATATTAGCTTGCAGTTCAAAATGCTGTTTTTGCTTATTATTGAAAGAGTCTGAATTTTGACTGTCTTTAATTCTTGCTTCTTCAATATCTGCTTCAACTTTTCTGAGAAAAGTAAGATTATCATCAAAAGCATTCTGATATTGTTTGGATTCANTTTTATTTGATTCCANTTGTTCGTTTAGAACTTTAATNTTNGATAAAATTATTTCAACAGCAATTTGCTTTTCCCTTTGTTTTAAAGTTGTGTATCTACCAGCATCATTTGCTTGTTTTTTGAGTCTTTGAATTTGTTTCTCTATCTCATCTTTAAGATCATTTAATCGATTNAGATTTTCTTTTGTGTTTTTAATTCTAGATTCAGTTTCTTTTCTTTTTTGTTTGTACTTAGAAATCCCTGCTGCTTCCTCTAAAAANAATCTCATTTCTTCAGGTTTACCTTCTATAAGTCCTGATATCATTTCTTGCTGAACAATNGCGTAACTTCTTGGNCCAAGNCCTGTTCCTAGAAACAAGNTAGTTATATCTTTTCTTCTACACTTAGTTCCGTTAAGAAAATATTGTGATTGGCCGTCCCTAGTAATGACTCTTCTAGTTGATATTTCATTATAGTTTGCATACTCTCCGCCCAGTTTTTTATCAGTATTATCAAAAAATAGTTCTATTGAAGCACTGCTGACAGGTTTTCTAGTAGATGAACCATTGAATATGACATCAGACATGGATTCCCCTCTTAGATACTTAGCCGATGACTCGCCTAATACCCATCTAACAGCATCTATTACATTTGATTTACCACATCCATTTGGGCCTACAATTCCTACCAGATTTGAGGGTAGCAATAGCGTCGTTGGTTCAACGAAAGTTTTAAAGCCTGAGAGTTTTATTTTACTTAATCGCATAAAAAAACTTATAGATAAGACTTTATTTTAGAGTAATTCAAAGATATATACATTAAAATATTTAATATAATCAATAAATAATCTAACGAAAAATGTCTGATCAATTAAATATTCTAGAATCATTTGATAATCCAAATATTAATAAGGATTATTTAATCAAAATTAAAGTGCCTGAGTTTACATGCTTATGTCCAAAAACTGGTCAACCAGATTTTGCTATCGTTTATATTAGATATATACCTAAAGATTTGTGTGTGGAGTTAAAATCATTAAAGCTCTATATGGCAAGTTATCGAAATATTGGAGCATTTCATGAGGCAATTACAAATAAAATATGCAATGATTTGGCAACTATTATTAATCCAAATTACTTAGAAATTAAAATTAAATTCAATGTGCGTGGTGGTATTTACACGGAAGTTCAATGTAGAAATATAAATAAACAATGGACTGATGAATTGAGCTTAATTAACTCTCGTTCATAATTACTTCACAAAAGTTATTTTCTCAGTATAATCTTTCTGTCTTTTAAATTAATACTAGAATAATGAAAACAAAAAAAGTAAAGAATGTTAACGGTACTCTTAACGGTACTCTCATCCAGCAATTTGGTATAGACGGTTATAAACTTAAAGCAAAAGAAAAATATATGTCTAAGCGGCAATTGAATCATTTCACTAAGATTTTAAGTGCATGGAAAGAACAGCTTGAAAATGAAGCAGGCAAAACAGTAGATCATATGCAAAAAGAAAGTAACAATCTTGCAGATCCAAACGATAGAGCATCCCAAGAATCTGAATTTGGTCTGGAACTTAGAACACGAGATCGTGAAAGAAAGCTATTACGAAAAATACAAACTTCATTAAATAAAATTAAATCTGGTAACTATGGATATTGCGATGAAACTGGTGAGGAAATTGGCCTCAAGAGACTTGAAGCCAGACCAGTAGCTAGTTTAACTTTGGAAGCTCAAGAAAGAAGAGAAATATCTGATAAACAATACAGCGATATTAGGTAACTTTAACCTTCATCAACAGTCTTTTCTTCTTTATCATTTTCTATTGCTTTCATTGACAGTCTGATTCTCTTTTGTCTATCAATTTCAATGACTTTTACTTTTACTATCTCACCTTCAGTAAGAACTTTGTCAACAGACTCCACTCGCTCTTTTGATATTTCTGATATGTGAACCAACCCATCTTTACCAGGTAGTATTGTTACAAAAGCACCAAAATCCATAATTTTTGCAACTCTACCTTCATAGATGGTATTTAATTCTACATCTTTCGTTAAAAGTTCAATTTTTTCTTTAGCTAATAGACCAGATGATTTATCAACAGAGGCAATGGTTACAATTCCATCATCATTGATATCAATTTGAGCACCAGTTATTTCTGTCAGTGATTTTATGGTCGCTCCACCTTTCCCAATCACATCTCTAATTTTATCTTTTGCGACAGTAATAGTAATTATTGAAGGAGCATAATTGGAATATTCATCCGAAGGTTTATTAATAACTGCATTCATTTTATCCAATATATGAAGTCTTGCTGTTTTAGCATGTACNAGAGCATCATCCATTATTGATTTTGTTATTCCATCAATTTTTATATCCATTTGTAAAGCAGTTATGCCTTCAGTTGTACCAGCAACTTTAAAGTCCATATCTCCTAAATGATCTTCATCACCAAGAATATCTGTTAAAACTTGATACTTATCTCCATCTTTTACTAATCCCATAGCAATACCAGCTACAGCAGCCTTGATTGGCACCCCAGCTTGCATTAAAGCCAAGCTAGATCCACACACAGTTGCCATTGAGCTAGATCCATTAGATTCTGTTATTTCTGAGACTAGGCGAATAGTATAGGGAAAAGTTGCCATATCAGGTAAGACTGCTTCAAGAGCCCTTCTTGCTAATTTACCATGGCCAATTTCTCTTCTTTTTGGAGATCCAATAAACCCTGTTTCACCAACAGAATATGGTGGGAAATTATAATGAAGCATAAATTTATCTTTGTATTCACCTTCTAGGGCATCGATTATTTGGGAGTATCTTTCCGTTCCTAATGTAGCGACTACAATGGCTTGTGTTTCACCTCTGGTAAACAAAGCAGAACCATGTGTTCTTTCTAAGATATCAACTTCTACATCAATGTTTCTAACTGTCGTTGTGTCTCGGCCATCAATTCTTGGGTCACCATTTAAAATTCTATTGCGAACGATTGATTTTTCTATGGCTTTAATTTCATCTTTAATATCAGATGCATCGTATTCAGAATCATCATTATTAGTTTCACTATCAACATGATTTCTTATTTCATCCAATTGTTTTTGCCTTTCAACCTTATCAGCAACTTGGTATGCAGATGTAATTTTGTCAAAAGCAAGATCATTTACTAATTTCACAAGTGAAGCATCTTTTTCAATCTCTTCAACAGGCCATTGTTCTTTTCCTACTTCGTCTTTTAATTCTTGAATAACATCGATAACCGTTTGCATTTGTTCATGTCCATACATTACAGCTCCAAGCATAATTTCTTCTGACAATTCATTTGCTTCAGATTCCACCATCAATATAGCTTCTTTTGAGCCAGCTACCATTAAGTTTAATTTAGAATCATCCATAGCCGATAGACTATGACAATTCATTTGCTTCAGATTCCACCATCAATATAGCTTCTTTTGAGCCAGCTACCATTAAGTTTAATTTAGAATCATCCATAGCCGATAGACTGGGATTAAGAACGTAATTATCATTGATATAACCAACTCTAGCACCACCAATTGGTCCATTAAACGGAAGATCTGATATTGATAAAGCAGCAGATGCTC
>JGI26254J51713_1001092_pt1 | contig 10119 bp, 9 predicted proteins | sample SaaInlV_120m_DNA_3_FD_51713 | JGI IMG/M metagenome (IMG submission 51713)
CGCTCATCCCAACCGTAACATCGACCTCTACCTCAATCAAATGAGCATCGATTCCTAAAACTGTAGCAGAAAATGTTTTGGCAATCATCGTGACTCTTGAACAAGATTTGTGCCTTAATTTGATATATAAATGAAATCAAAACTGAAATGATCATACTACTTGCAGTAACTCATTCATTCACGAGAATGGACCTTCCAGTAATGAAAATATATCAAGCCCCAGTTTTATTCTTTTTTATTGTGTTATTAAAAAAATTACGGTTAAGGATAAAGTAATCTGTTTCCGGTGTGCGAATAATCAGCCCCTCATTCTGCTTAGTTAAGCTGACATCTATTCCATTAATTTTAGTCAATATTTTTTTATTATCATCAAAAGCGTATTCAATTAAATATTGCCCATAGTTTGTCTTGTTCAAGTACAATTTTTGCGTGTCTATTTTCACCTCATAACTTCCTTGCTTATCATACATGTCATCAAATACACGACGCTCAAAGAAATAATTGCTGGAGATATTCATCTCATTATGTTTTACCCAGTTATTGCCTTCATAGGCTATCCTAATTTCATCGCACTTTATTTCAATTTGTATATTCAACATGAAAGATATATTTGTAATACACTTGAAGGCTTGCATCTTAGAAATGTAATTGAGAATAAGTGCACTTTGAGATTTTACAAGTACTATGTTTAATGTGTCCCATTTTACAGACAAATCCAGAAGATCCACTTTCATATTTTGCTTGGTAATTTTTGGATGATCATCTCCCCAGTCGACATCGAGATTTCGGTTTAGATTGTGAGTAAGCTTTTCCGAAATGTCACCAGCATACAGAATAATTACCATGAAGAGACTGGATATTATAAAAACAAAAATGATAAAGAACTTTTTCATAGGAGATCCTTATTTGCTGACCAAATCATATAATCCTTGAAAACCATTTCAGTTTTTCGATATTCTTCTTCAAGCATCCATCTGATAATTTCTGATTGTGCATAATGATCCCTCATAACAAGCACAACTTTACCGCAAGCATTCTTATCAACTGATCCAGTCGACGATTTAAAGAACTGTAAACCTCGGGGATCTAAGATATATGCTGATGAATCTGCATTACAATTATCAGCATAATACTGTGTAAATTTATCCGAATATCCAATATCAGTCACATAGGGTTTTGTGTACTCCGAATATGCACGCCAATAACTGAATGAACCTTGAATAAATATGCTTACTAATAATAGTGATATTATTAATTTTTTCCGTTTATTTTCTACACCAACCAATACTGCAAAATTCAACGCCAATAAAGGCGTAAGAAATTGATAGTGATGGGCATGCACGTGCATCCCCACCAACAGGAACATAAGACATGACAAATTAATTATAGATAGAGCTATCAATAATTTAACATGTGGCAAGTCCAATTCGTTTATTTTTTTTACTTGAATATTTAATATATCTCTAAATTGGATATGCTTAAATGATAAGTAGGTTGAATAGACTAACATTGTTAATAGAATCAGACCCGAGACAAATAACATATTATTGAATATTGTTGTGTTTGGGAAAGTGTTTGTTCCGTAGCTGATATATGCTCTATATTCATTGGCTAAGCCCCAACCTCCTAAAAAGTTGAAATATTCCATAGCAGGAGTATAAAAGCTTTTGAATAACTTTTTTTTAGAATAGAACTGGTCCCAGTTAAATACAAATATATAATAATACAACCATGGGTATACTAATATAATTTGAATTAGTATATGAATTATCTGGTGCAATATGCTTGGTAGTTTTTTGAAAATAAAGAGTATAAATATGAAAGCTGGAATTAAAATAATTGCTTGCGGCATCATCTGCACAACAATATTTATTAATATTCCTGAAAGATGAAAATATATTACAGACTTACTTTCATTAAGTAACTTAGATAGAAATATTATGAACATGCACATAAAGAATGGAATATAGTTTGGATTCCAAAAAAAGGAGGAAAAATATAATGACCAAACATGTGTCGCGGAAAATAATAATAATATTATACTTTCAAGATAGCCGTATTTTTTGAAAGTATAATTTGCTAAAAGTATAATTCCAACAATATTGAAAAAAGCGACTGACCAATATAAAAATATTGGTTCTTCTGAAATGTAAACCAGAGGCGCAACCAAATAGTAAAAAACAGGGAATGTATGCATCCCATTGCTACTAACGTACCCCACTAATGGGAAATTCCCATCAATTATGTCTTTAGCAATATTAATAGCCATTGTTTGGTCCATCCATATTGAATTGGATGGTATTGACAAAGTAAAGTAAAGAATACAGCTAAATACAAAAAGTAACATTATTAATGTTTTTCGCATTTCTATATACATATGGTGTATTAAATAAACTTAGTTAGTTTTATTTAAAATGATTAAGTTATTAACTCTATTTTTTTAAAATATAAATTGTGTATCCAGTACTAATTAAGATTATTCTTCTCTGTGAGATTTTACTAAAATTAACATTAAGTTATTTTAACCTACACTTTTTTTAATCTCAACTAACTCCATGCATTATAATGAACGGATAATATGCAACTATATTATAAAAATTTTCTTTGTATAGTATGTTAAACTCTGTTTCAACAATATATCCTCCCATAAATGTTTCTATTAACTGAGTTCTATGTTTAGCATTAATGTCCATAAATCTCTACTAAGACTGAGTTGTTTAAATCTTCTCATTTTTTATAAAACCTAGAGAGGAACAAACATNCAAGTTTGTACATACTTCTAAATATCTCAGTTTTTGGGATTTTTGAATTACCGTGAAAACGATCCTTGAAGTGTATTGGGACTTCCGTCATTACTGCATCAACATGCTTTAATTCATAAACACACTCCAGAAAAAATGAGTATCCATCCGATTTTATAGCACTAAGATTTAAGGTGTTTAACAAACTGACACGAAACGCTCTAAATGAAGTCGTACACTCGTGTATCTTAATTCCGAGTGTCAATCTGGCCAATTTATTCGCAATTAGACTCACCCATTTTCTATAACCTTCATAATCACTTTTTCCACCCTTCATGTAACGTGAACCAATAACAAAATCTGAAGTCTTTAATTTTTCCAGCATTTGCGGGATTGTGCTTGGGGAATGTGAAAAATCAGCATCCATAGTAATCAGTTCCTCATATTTATTTTTCAAAGCATAAATCATTGCGGCTCTATGGGCTGAACCCACTCCCATTTTCCGTGGTCTGTTAATGACAGTCAGGCAGGAGTGTTTAGCGTTGAGTTTTTCGAGGCTTTCTTTTGTACCATCTGTGGAATTATCATCAATAATTAAAACATCATATTCTGGAGAAATCTTAATTATATCGTAAAAAAGATCTGAGATATTTAGATTTTCGTTATAAGTTGCTATAAATACTAAAATTTTGTTTTTCATTAGTTGTTTATGTATTAGCGGAATTTGCCCCTCATAGACCTAATCGTAAAAGCATGTTTAAACAATAACCAGATATTAATTTATGAACAAGCAGAACAATATCTAAATTTTGTAGAATGTTTTCAATGCTATTTCTCCATGTATCACTATGCTTTATCTTGTTTTCAGCATCCAAACAATGAAGCCCCACATAATAATTTTTTTATAAAAGTCGCTAAGAACTCAATTTATTTTTTTATATACCTTTATATGTTGATATCCAGAAAGTATTTGATAATCTTTTGATTGATCCATCTCTTTTAAGCATTTCTCCAAGTCATTAATCAAGTAGTGGTTTAAAGATTTGGCAAAGAGTAAATATTTTGAGACAGGAACTGACATGTCTCGTTGCATGGGAGAACAATTCCCATTTACATCCTGTGTAATTGCTAAAATGTCCTTACGATGAAATTGAGTTCCAAGTGAAGTTTGCACTGCGATAGATTCACCTTTTGAAAATTGATCAAACTCAATCAATTCTTTTCGAATTTCCCTGTGGGACTGCTTGGGAATTGCCGCATAGAGTTCTCTCATCGGACTTGAAGGTAACAAGCTGAATACACAAACCAACCAGACCAAAATCAACCATTGGCCAGAACTTCTCTTCTGCCAAATTTTTAATTTGTCCAAATTTGCTGAAATGATGAGTATCATGGCAATCATCAACAATGTTGCAGAGAGGTCGTCATAATGAAAGCTCGTTGAATACATACTAGGATTTGCTGAGAGTATATTAACCCCAATTGCCGGACCAGCCAAAATCCCAATGCGCCAAAATAATACAGGTAAAAAGGAGAGTGGAATTAAAATTTTGAAAATATATAACACTTTTGCTGGAACATCTTGAAACGGACCAATGACCATACTCCACGTTTCTTCATAATTACGGAAATAAGGCATAACCTGAAACATAATCAGGTAAATTGCAACGATACCAGCGGCTATGAGTAATAGACCTGTTTTTTTATTGGTGGTTACCAAAACCATGTAACAGCCAAAGCCAATCCATACAGCACCAAGGTGTTCCTTAAAACCGAGTAAAATAATCATGCTCAACCAGAAACGCAGCCAATGTTCGCGTTGAAAATTCAAAAAAGCATAAAGGATAACAGGTGGAGCCAGAGCAGAAGGTTGAAACTCATAATAAAGACTGTTTAAGGCAGGAGCATAAAAGAGCATCCAAGCAACTCCCAATATTGCTGTTACGCTCCAAGCTTGCTCTTTACTTTGAATAGCTTCCCGACAAATCTTAAATATCAGCAGAGGGACACTCAGATACGCTGCCGTTTTAGCTAGTGTAACCCAGTGAGTACTAGGAGTTAATAGATATAATAAGGCCAATGGAGACATCGAAGGCGAAAAATGGTCAGCCCAATTGTGGGAGCCTAGATAGGAAGAGTAAAAACTACCTTGCGAAATATTGTAGAGTTTGTTGCTGAAATTACCCACATCCCAGACATTCCAGCGAAATGAATAATATTTTAATAATGTTATTGCCAGATATAAAAGAACATGAACAAAAAACATGCTGATCAGCCAGCGTTTCCCGGATAAACTATTGACCCACTTGGTTGAAATCTTGAAGGCTTGTTTTTTTTCCCAGAGACGGTAGCTTTGAATTCCAACAAAAATAAGAGCCGGCAGCAAAAATAAATCCCGCCCTGCAATACCAAACCACCAAACAACTAATGTGATTGCCAACCAGCTTATTGCAGGATTTTGAAGAAATAAAGAAGAAATCCACAGTTTCATTTTCTAAGAATTTTTTGAGTTTCTTGAATCACCATCTCTACAGTAATTTGCTTCATGCACTGATTATCAGTACATGAAGATTTTTTCTGATTAAATACAGAGATACACGGACTACAGGCCAAACCAAGTGAAATCGTCTTAGCATGCGGGCTCATTGGACCAAATATTTTTGGTGTTTCCGGACCAAACAAAGCGATAATCGGAATATCGGTTGTAGATGCAAAATGAACTGGGCCAGAATCATTGGTAACCAATAAATCACTGAGAGAATAGAGGGTTATCAATTCTTTGAAAGTTGTTTTACCCGCAAAATTAATCACTCTATCAGGATCAATTTTCAAAGCTAAATCCGCACACGCCTCATTTTCTTCCGGACTTCCCGTCAAGACAACGGTAATTTCTGCATTTTCCAGGAGTCGTTTGCCCAGTTCAACAAAATTTGACAGTGACCACTTTCGCAGGGGAACAATATCACTGGCATTCGCATTAAGCAAAACAATCTTTTTGAAACTAAAATCTGAAATTTCTCCCTCCAGACGCTGCTTTAAAATTTGATGTTCATTTTCAGGGATTTCAATTTTTAACCTATTTTTAATTTGGGAAGCGACTACTTCTTTCAGGGTAGGTTCAACTGACTCCGGTTCCTCCAATAATTTTGCTAAAGCGAAATATGTTTGTGAAGCATGCAGATGTGGATTATAAACCAAACGATGCGTTAGGAGATTTCCCAGATAAACACCTTCAGCCAAAAAACGATGACAACCTAAACGTTTTGAAGCTCCTATCCAGGTAGCTACCAAAGTACTGAATCTCGTAAACGGTTCTAGAACAACTGCTGAAACTCTGACCTTCTTAAAAACATTACGAATCTTGACGATGTCACCTAAAATGTTTTGAATTGAGCTTGTTCTGATCAACAAGATGTCTTTCTCCTCAAAACCCATCAGTTCTAATGTCTGTTTCCCAGCAGGAGCGGTGATGAAACAAATCCGGCTCTGTGGATGTTGTTTACGCGCTTCCTGAATTGCAGGATATGCCACTACTAACGCCCCGATTTCAGCAATACCGATAAAGACAATAGTGTCATTTGATTCAGCTCCAATACCTGTTTTTTTATTTTTCCAAATTAACAAACTTGTAAAAAAACATAGTGGTATCCCGGCCCATCTGTCAATGAACCTCATTGTGTCTGGATGCATTTTTTCTCTTTAATCTTCTCGTTTTGTTTCTTTTTTTACTTGCCGTGAAAACCTCCATCACCTTTTTGGATAGACTGCTCCAAAAACAAAGACATTTGTAACTGTGATGTTCATTCACAGTTTAAATTTAGTTGCTGCGTGGGTGTATTTCAGTCGAAATTATCCTTGCGAATCCTGGATAGTAAGTTGGATTTTACGTCTGCCGCGGAATTCGTTAAAACCCAAATTAACTGCGAGTTGTGAAGGCAACTTTTCCGCAAAGTTCTCTGCGCGATTCCAGCCTATAATTTCAACATTTCCATTTACTTGCCATTTGACATGTATCTCTTTGAGTCTTGTGAAAGGTGATTCCGGTGTTTCAACAGAAAATAGCGGTTCCTGATTTCCTTCTCCAAAAGGCTGGAGACGCTCTAACTGCTCCACAAACATATTCGTTAATTTTGGAAAATCCAGTGAGCCATCCAATTGCAATTTAGGCTCAATTGATTCAGGAATATTTTTCTTGCAAAAAGCAAAAAANCGTTTCCGAAACTCATTTAANTTTTCNGGAATCAACCTGCAGCCNGCTGCTGCGGCATGACCACCGAAACGTTCCAGTAAATCTGCACATTCCGAAAGTGCGTCCTTCAAATGCANTTCCGGAATGGAGCGTCCGGAACCTTTCAACTTTTTTTCACGCTCACTGAGTATCAGCACTGGCTTGTAAAAACGTTCCACCAAACGGGTAGCGACAATGCCGTTTATCCCTTCGTGAAATTCCGGAGAGGTCAAAATCAATGCCGGATTATGCTTTTGTTTTTCTGCAAGAGCAAGAGCTGTTACCAGCATCTCTCCTTCTTTTTCACGTCTTTGAATATTTGTAGCTTCCAGTTTTTTGGCCATTTTTTCAGCTTCTTGCTGGTCATTTGAAAGTAAAAATCTGACAGCCATATCAGCATCTTCCAGACGACCTGCCGCATTCAGCAAAGGTGCAAATTGAAAACCTAATGTCCGCGAAGTAATTGTTTTAACATTTTTCAATTTTTGCAGAACCCGTATCGCCAGCCTCGGTTTTTCATTCATCACCCGGAGTCCGTGATGCGTCAAAATCCGATTTTCATCCACGAGAGGCATCACGTCCGCCACCGTGCCTAAAGCAGCTAAATCAAGAATGTCGCGCAAATTTGGTTCCGGCCTTTCTGCAGTCCACCAACCGGAGGCACGCAGTGATTTTCGTAATGACATAATCAACTTGAGCGCCACACCGCATCCGGAAATTTTTTTGAACGGATACTTACATTCAGGATGATTTGGATTAACCACGATTCCGGAAGGCAGTAAACTCGGATCCGCCAAATGATGGTCTGTGATTATTGTTTTTATCCCCTCATCATTCAATCTCTGAACTTCCCTGGCGGCGGTTATTCCGTTGTCCACAGTAATGACCAGTTCTGGTTTCATTTCCAGCAAAATATCTGTGCTTGATTCCGTTAAACCGTAACCATGTTTTATACGGTTCGGAATAAAAAAGTCTAAATCCAGCCTCCCACATTTATGCAAAAACTCCAGCATCAAAGCCGTCGCCGTGATTCCGTCCACGTCATAATCGCCTAAAATTACAATGCGCCTATTTTCAGTAATCATCTCCTGCAACAGATTCACCGCTTCCTGCATCTGGCGAAGTTCAAAAGGATCCCTTTATGCAAAAACTCCAGCATCAAAGCCGTCGCCGTGATTCCGTCTACGTCATAATCGCCTAAAATTACAATGCGCCTATTTTCAGTAATCATCTCCTGCAACAGATTCACCGCTTCCTGCATCTGGCGAAGTTCAAAAGGATCCCGGAGATTTTTTAGTTGCGGATTTAGAAAAGATGTGATTTCTTCACGCGTTTTGTATCCTCTACGCAAAAGTATTTCTGCCACAATCGGATTCGTATTCCACTCACGGCACAATTGTTTTACTTGTTCAGGATCTGCTGTGGATGAGTCATACCATTGTTTTTGGGGCAACATCAATTTTCCAGCTCCAGGTTCTTTTTTTTGAACCTTCGCCTTGATTTTGGAGGTTGGGGTTCCGGCATTTTCCATACTATATTTTCTGGAAGGACTTTTTCATTTTCCAGAAAACTAAACATTTTCAAACATATCCAGGCATCGGTAGCCGCATAAAGACATTGACTTGAATTAAGATCCGGACGCTCCCAATTCGTTAATTGTTCTTTTTTAGATATACGGACTCCAAAGAAAATAGCCGCGAGATTCCGTAAGCCGCAAGTTATAATCCCCAACTCACTCCCGATGTTTGACAATTCAACAAAACCTTGGGCCTCAAATTTGCGTAATTTTCTGAGTGCACGGATATCATCCAGAATCGCAACTCCAACTTTTGAAATTTCCGGATCTGCCAACAAAGACGCCAATTCCTCCGGAAGTCCAAAATAGTTTAAGCGGAACAAAAAAGCATCATCACGTGTGGATAACTGCAAAAGTGAAACTGAATACTGATCGCCTTTCTTGAAGGTCGGTCGTGTTTCAGTATCAAAACCCAAAACAGAGGCCTTACGCAATATTTTTATTGCGTCACTTACATCTTTACTTTCTGTGATTAAATGGATCTTACCTTCAAACGATTGAATCGGTAGAGTCTTGATGTGTTCTTTGCTCAGCCTTTCCGGAAAACGCTGATCTATTTCGGAATTGATGATTTCTCCAGAATTTAAATTTGATTGATGTAACGAATCTGTTTCAGTAGAGTCGGAATTAGTTTGCAAATCTTGTCTATGCATTGCGACAATTGTGAGTCAATGGTTTTCAGTAGTGAACGTTTCCGGTTCGGCATTTAAATCTCCGGACTCAGAATGTTTGATAAAGTTTTGATACTCTGCCAGTGCCAGTTCAATAGTTTCCCAGGAGAAACCGCGCTGGTAAAGTTTTTGGTTTAAAACCGCAGGTGATTGTTCTTTTCCTTTTTTATGCAAACGTTCCAGGCACTTTAGTGCTTTTTTCAGCCACAACTCCTGATTGCCGAGTTTATGCAGAATTTTCTCTGACATTTCACGGGAGATACCGCGATTTTGAAGATCCTGTAAAATCTTGTACGGACCATTTGGATTGTTCGCGAGTTTTGATTCGACAAAACGATTGGTAAAACGCTCGTCACTTTGAAAATCGCTCTCTTGCATTTCCTGTAAACAACGCTCCACCAAGACAGAAACATCAAATGCCGCGTATTTATAAAAACGTTGTTGCAGCTTTCTGCGTAATTCAAAAGCAGAATGCTCACGTGCGGCGAGAAAGCTCAGTATTTTGTTGCGGATCGTCGTGTAGCAGGCTTCTTTCTCCAATAATTCCTGCTGCTCGTCAGTCAGCGGCAAGTCTTTTGGCTGCCCTAAACCGGTCCATATCTCAGCAGCCAGTTTCAGCTCACGCTTATCACTTAACTTAAGTGTTACCGTGCCGTCATAAGAAAAATGAGCCGTTTCTACAAAAACTAAATTTTTATTTCCAACTAACTCCAATATTTCTAATCTCCATGCGATTCCGCCCACGAAACCACCGTGACGAAAATCCAGAAGTTTTTGCACAACTGGTAAAAATCAATCCGTACATGGCTCGTGTTTTCGATTATCCGGAACTTCTAATTCCGCATCCTACGCCTCAAATTTTTCAGCAACTCTGGGACAGCAAAAAAGAAAATATTCTTGCTG
>JGI26254J51713_1001102_pt1 | contig 10088 bp, 9 predicted proteins | sample SaaInlV_120m_DNA_3_FD_51713 | JGI IMG/M metagenome (IMG submission 51713)
TTTCATGTCCACGTTTGGGAATTGACATGCCGTCATAATGACAGCAAATTTTTAAAAGTGGTGTAGAATCCAAAATATTTTTTACTTTCCCCCCGCAACAGAGTACGGGGCTACCGTGTTAAACTTTGAAGCTTTTTAGCGGCACACTGCCAACGTATTAAACTTTAGAAACTTTGAAACTTTGAAACTTTGAAACTCTGAAACTCTGAAACTCTGAAACTCTGAAACTCTGAAACTCTGAAACTTTGTGCTCTTTTGCCTTTTATAGACTAAAAATTAATTTTAAAGAGTTTATGAATTTAACAAAAAATACTCAAGCTTTGACGCATGCCTCTTGACAGAAAATCCATCAGAACGTTGCTCCAAAACGCAAAGCGTCCTGTGCTGGCAGATATTTTGGAAAAACTGTGGGAACTACCGCTGCTTGAATATTCAGCCTCTCTCTGGGAAAAACCGGCCTCCACTCCGCCCATGGAAAAAGCACTGCTGGAAGCATTTGAAAGCGAATTTTGCAGAATAGGTTTGAGCTACGAACAAGCGCGTGAATTTTGCGACAGCTTGGAAAAAACGCGGATTTTGCAAACCGCAACTCACCTGACTGCAACAGAAGGACCGACGTTTCTGGCATTACATCAGTTAGCTCTGCTGGGTCTGCCCCCACAGGAAACTTATTTCGTGGGCTCATTTTCCGGAGTCCCTTTTACAAATTCCGCCTGGTCAGGATGTTTGAATTATAGTAAACGTTTTGATTTGGAAGCGCTCATTTCGCCTCAAGCTGCTGAATTTGCAGAATTGAAACGCTCGGATGCGGACCGTTCCCGTGACTCAGCAGAAAGACGCATCTCGCTAATTCCGGGAAAAATGAGAGATGCCCGTGTTTTTCAAAGCAGGATTCCGCAAAAACTTGTCAATCTGCTACCCTTCTTTGCAGATCCAATTCGTAAAATTTCTCCAGCCACCGTCTGCGGTGATGACTTCACAGTCTGGGCTTCTCAGTTTTGCACAAATCAACTGCGTCAAATAATTCCGCAAAAATCACTGCTCTATTTTGATCTTAACGAAGTTATCCGTAATTATCTGCTGAAGGTTTTGCAAAATTCCGCGCACCCTCTTCACCGCTTATTGTTCGAGCGAAAAATTCGTGAAAGCGTTTTTGCTGAATTTCCGGCAGAGACACCGCTCTTCACGGTTGAGGTTCTTCACAAAAACAAAATTCGCCAGGAAGCANTAATTATTCAGGATGAAATGTTNAACAGTCAGAATTATCANCTCGAACTTTCGCAGCAAGAAATAATTCATGAACTGGAAACAGGCCGTCTCTGTCCGGGCCTCTTTTTAGTTTTTACGAGCTTGAGTTTTATCAATGGTCTGACTTGTTTTGGTAGTTTTGAACAAGTTGAATATCTCGCGGAATTCAAACGTAGGTGGCTCAAACTTGATTTGCTGGAACAGGAAGTTGTACGCACGGTTAACATCAGTGCTCTCACCAGCGGACGCTGCGTTGATGAGGCTCAGGCTGTAGTTCATCCACTGGATTTGCTGCTGGGCCTGGAATGGAGTTTTCCTGAAAATATAACTGTAGGAGAGTTGATGAAACCTTTGTTAGGGCGTTTAGGCGCCGAAGTTTGATTCGGCACCTCAAACTAAAGTTCGGATAGCTCAAAATGATCTTGCTTTAAGTCGCTAATTCTCTTAGTTTTATAGGTAGTTTTATTTTGTCGCCGGTGATTATTATCGGTTGATAATCTTTGCTGGAAGAACATATCCGCGGAGCAGACTAAATCACTTGCTTTCATTAACACCAGCGCTTCAAACTTTAGCACCTAATTCTGATGGACATTTCAGCACTTCCAATTCTTTCGCTAATTATATTTTCGCCAATTTTGGGCATTGCCTTCGCATTAATGTTCAGAGACGAAGGTAATGGTATACCGGCCAAAGTAGCGGCACTTGTCAGCAGCGTAATTACTTTTATTCTGAGTCTGCACCTCTGGTTTAATTTCGATTCCAGCACTGCTGATTTGCAGATGGTGGAGCGTTCCCCATGGATTTCTCAATTCAACATAGATTATTTCCTGGCCTTGGATGGACTTAATCTGTTCTTTTTTCTGCTGGTAACCTTCATCACTCCACTTACTCTGCTTGGTTCGTGGAATGTCGGTAAACGCAACTGGCAGTTTCAAATTCAGATGCTGCTGCTGCAAATAGGTATGCTCGGTTGTTTTGCAGCAATGGACGTGGTGCTGTTTTATGTATTTTTTGAATTGATGCTGGTACCAATGTATTTGCTGATTGGCATTTGGGGCGGCACAAACAGACTTTATGCCACTATCAAATTTTTCATTTACACGATGTTCGGTTCACTGTTGATGCTTGTCCATGCTTTATACAGCAAACATTTATCGTGAATTGCATGGAGCATGGTCTTTCAATGTCCTCGACTGGTACGGCATGGACATTCCTGCAGAAACTCAGTTCTGGTTGTTCCTCGGTTTTGCGGCTGCGTTTGCAGTAAAGATTCCACTTTTCCCACTACACACCTGGCTGCCGGACGCACACTATGAAGCACCAACTGCCGGATCCGTACAACTGGCCGCAGTGATGTTGAAGTTTGGACCTTATGGATTTTTGCGTTTTGCGATGCCGGTTTTTCCTGCAGCAGTATATGATCTCGCCCCGGTTTTCATGGTACTGGCCTTAATCGGCATTATTTACGGAGGACTGGTGGCAATGGTGCAAACTCAAATGAAGCGTCTGATTGCCTATTCTTCAGTGGCTCATATGGGTTACATCGTGCTGGGATTATTTGCGCTGAACATTCAGGGACTTTCCGGAAGCTGGATTCAAATGATAAACCATGCGATTGTTACTGGCGCACTCTTCCTCACAGTTGGTATGATTTACGAACGGACACACACTCAGGAAATTTCCGAATATGGCGGCGTAGCGCATACAATGCCGAAATTTGCGGTGTTTCTCGTTTTCTTTTCCATGGCTTCTGTTGGTCTACCAGGATTGAACGGTTTTGTAGGCGAAATATTGGCGATGATCGGTGCAGCCAAAGTCAACATCTGGTATGGCATTATTGCCGCGGCCGGTGTTGTGATTGCAGCGATTTATATGCTTTGGATGGTGCAGCGTGTGATCTTCGGTCCTCTAACCAAAGACCTGGTGAAAAATCTTCAGGATTTTTCGTTACGTGAAGTTGTCGTCCTTGTCCCTCTTGTCTTCTGGACTATTTTCCTGGGCGTCTATCCTCAACCTTTCCTTGAGCGTATTGAAGTCAGCATCAACCACTACATCGAACTGGTAAAATCTCAGGAACCACGCTTTGCTCAAGATGAAGCAGAAAGTTCCGGATTATCAAAAATACTGGTTTGGAATGTAGGTGAGTGATGAACTAGGAAATATGCCTCTTCAAATTTACAACACGCTTACTGGTCAAAAAGAACCTTTCAAACCGGTTCATGAAGGCCGGACCTCACTCTATGTTTGCGGCCCTACCGTTTACAGCGACAGTCATCTCGGTCACGCTAAAACCTATGTTAGTTTTGATATAATTCTGCGTTATCTGCGTTATTGCGGATTCAAAACCTTTTATGTGCAAAACATTACTGATGTGGGGCACTTGTTGGGTGATGACGATGAAGGCGAGGATAAGTTACTTAAACGCGCTCGTGAACTGGAACAGGAACCGATGGCGGTTGCGGAAAATTTTGCACGCAGGCATTTTGAAGTGATGGACCGGTTGGGTGTGATTCGTCCGGATATCAGTCCACGCGCGACAGGGCATATTCCAGAACAACTGGAAGCAATCGAAAAATTGATTGAACTGGACCTGGCTTATGAAGCAAATGGTTCAGTTTATTTTGATATTAGCAAAGATCCAAAATACGGTGAACTTTCAAACCGTATCGTTGAAGAGATGCAGGGCGGAGCGCGAGTAGAAGTACGTTCGGAAAAGCGTCATCCCGGAGACTTTGCTCTTTGGAAACGTGCGGAAAGCGGCCACCTGATGCGCTGGCGTGATCCATACAGCGGATGGGGCTATCCCGGTTGGCACACAGAATGTGTGGTAATGAGTACACGTTATCTGGGTGAGGAATTTGACATTCACGGTGGTGGAATGGATTTAAAATTTCCGCATCATGAATGCGAAATCGCACAGGCCAGAGGACTTGCAAAACCGTTTGCGCGTAACTGGATGCACTCCAACATGCTGACCATTGAAGGTCAAAAAATGAGTAAGTCCAGCGGAAATTTTGTAACCCTGCTGGAATTATTTGAAAGATATGATCCGTTGATTGTTCGTTATTTTATTGCTGCGAGTCATTACCGTTCTGTCGTGGATTTCAGTGAAAACGCCTTGGGTGCTGCCGGTTCTTCGCTGAAGCGTCTGCATCAAACAGTCCGTAATCTTCGCAAATGCAAAACCGCCGGAGTGGAAGTTTCCGGGAAATATTTTGAAGATTATCGCAGACGTTTTTGTGAAGCGATGGACGATGATTTTTCGACACCGCAGGCATTTGCGGTACTGTTTGATTTAAGCCGTGAAGCAAATAATTTACTCGCCGAAAAAAGTCCTGATCCGCAAGCAGTTGCTGATGCAGAATATTTATTTTCTACTTTAGGCGGAGGTGTTCTTGGGATAATTCCGGAGACACTCGATGATGTACAGACTGATCTACGTCTGAATGAGGTGATGGAAATCCTACTTGAACTGCGTGCTAACTTTCGTAAAAATAAAGATTTTGAGAGTGCTGATCTGATCCGTGAACGTCTGGAAGATTTGGGTATTGTTTTCAAAGATTCAGCGGAAGGAACAACCTGGGAGATGACAGACAAAAACTAAGTTGAATGTCTGTGTCAAAAAACTCTAAACAAGGTTAATTTGCTATGAAGGAAGAACAATCACGTCACATTGCAAGGCGGCTTTTTGACCTTATTGCTCCGCTCAAAAGCTGGGTAATTTTCAGCATTCTCTGTATGGCAGGTTACAATATTTTCACTGCCGCTCCTGCTTATTATGCCAAAGATATAGTCGACACCATTGCTTATGGTGACAATCCGGAACTCAAACAGTATTTTCTGGTCGGTCTCGGATTGATGATTGTTTTTGCGATCAAGGGTTTGTTCTTTTTTGGTCACAATTACAGCGTAGGTCACCTTGTCCAAAGCCTCATTGTAAAACTGAGGCAACAGCTTTTTGACCACCTCGTTAATCTTTCTCTCACCTTTTTTACACGTTCCAAAACCGGCGATCTTATTTCACGTTTCACCAATGATCTGCAGGTTTTCCAAAACATGCTGCAGGTTGGGGTCACTGGTCCTTTCCGCGACATTCCGCAATTTTTTCTTTTGCTGGGCATTATGTTTTACCGCAGTTGGCAATTGGCATTTGTAACCTTGATTCTGATTCCGATTGCAGTCTTTTTTATCCAGATTTTTGGTCAGCGCAACAAGATCGCAGTTAGTAAGAGGCAAATCAGTTTTGGCGGATTGACCAGTTTGCTGGTGGAAACGATTTCCGGTGTACGTGTGGTAAAAGCTTTTGGAATGGAAAAGTATGAAAGCAAACGTTTCAAAGCAGCCAACGATGATCTTTATAAGAATCACATGCGTTCAGTTATGATAGATTCTTACTCATATCCGATCATCGAAATAATCGGTGCCGCCGCAGGNGCNGCGATTGTCGCTTATGGAGGTTATCTTATCATCAACGNNCAAATCACTCCTGGCGATTTTACGTCGTTTGTGATCAGTTTTTTTATGTTGAATGAACCGGTAAAAAAGCTGAACGGTTTCAATTTAAAACTGCAGGAAGGTTTTGCTGCAGTACGTAGAATTTTTGACATTCTGGATGTTGAAGATGAAATTGTCACTTCACCGAATGCTAAAAAAATAACCCACTTTAAACAGGAAATAAAGCTCAATATTAAGGCTTTTCATTATCCTGAACAAGATGTGCCTGCGGTCAGGGACTTTAAGCTCAGTGTACAGAAAGGTGAAGCAGTGGCTCTGGTCGGCAGCAGTGGTTCAGGTAAAACGACAGTTGCAAATTTAATCCCGCGTTTTTACGACGTTACCAGAGGAGAAGTCTGTATAGACGGACATGATTTACGTGATCTGGATTTGATTTCACTGCGTAAATTAATTGCGATTGTGACTCAGGATACCATCCTGTTTAACGATACCATTGCCAGTAACATTACCTACGGACAACCGGACTGTTCAAAAGAACGGATGTATGCTGCAGCACGTGCCGCGAATGCGCATACCTTTATTACTGAGCAGCCTGATGGTTACGAAACAGTGATAGGCGAAAAAGGGGGACGACTTTCCGGAGGACAAAGACAGCGGCTTTCTATCGCACGTGCTCTGGTAAAAGACGCACCGATTCTGATTTTGGATGAAGCCACCTCCGCGCTTGATTCAGAATCCGAAATTGAAGTGCAACAGGCAATTGAGCATTTAATGGAAAACCGTACCACGATTGTGATCGCACACCGGCTTTCGACAATCCGTAACGCAAACCGGATTTGTGTGATGGAGAATGGTCAGATAGTTGAACATGGCACTCATGATGAACTTCTTTCAAAAGAAGGACGTTACCAGCAGTTGTATGAAATGCAATTTCAGGATCAGACAAATGGTTCAGCTTCAGTATGAGCCGGAAGTTTTCAGTGCGGCTTAAAAATATTCGGCTGAACCAGCAATGAAAAAAATATGGATAAAATAATTCTTGATATAGGTTGCGGTCCCTCAAAAGTTGAAAACTCATGGGGTATTGATATTTTTCAGTATCCGGAAGTGGACCAGATCCTTGACCTGAATAGTGTACCCTGGGATTTGCCTGCAAATCATTTTGAAACTATTTATGCGAATCATGTTATCGAACATGTAGCTTCTATTCCGGACTTCATGAATGAAGTCCATCGCATAGCAAAAAATGGAGCAACCGTTCATGTAGCGACTCCGCACTTTTCTTCCATCGATTCATATTCTGATCCAACTCACCGCTGGCATCTATCTAGTGAGTGGCACTCGATTATGACCGATTCCTATTTGCAGGCTCAGGTTTTGCGGTTTTCTCACGTAAAAACAAAAATCAGTTTTGGTAAAAGCGCATTGTCCGTTGTGCCCAAATTCATAATTAAATTAAAGGGAATTAACTGGTGGGAAAAGAAACTGGCTTTTGTCTTAAGAGCGAGAAATATTGAAACAACCCTCAAGATTGAAAAAAGTTGAGATGATCAGCATTGATATTCATTTAATAACTAACCTTTAATAAGCTAGAAAAACATGAGTAGTTCCTACGTTATCCAGCAAGCACCATTTGTTGTTCCAACAACAGACGGCAAACTAATTGAAGAGCATGTTGGGCGGGTGATCAGCAATGAACCCGGACTCAGCATCGCGCACATGGTCGCGCCTTCAGGCTGGAGTGAGCCTTTTCAAACTCCGGAATTTGATGAGTACACGATGCTTGTCCGCGGACGCAAACAAATTGAAATTGATGGAGAAACAGTAACGCTTAAAGTAGGAGAATCTTTGCTGGTGCGTAAGGGAGCGAGGGTACGTTATTCCAATCCGTTTGAAGAAGAAGCGGAATACTGGTCTGTCTGCGTGCCGGCGTTTTCTCCGGATTTGGTGAATCGTGAAGAAAACGCAGACAGTTGATTTTGCTGCTTTCGGTACAGCTTAAATTTGTTCCAGTGCTTCGAGCACTTTCTCACCCATTTCGATACAGCCGATGAGAGTTTTTCCTTCAGCCATAACGTCGCCGGTACGGTAAGTATCCAGGGTTTCAACGACAGCTTGTTTGATGATTTCGTCGGCCTCACCAAGGTCAAAGGAATAACGCAACATCATGCCCACCGAAAGGATCATCGCCAGCGGATTGGCTTTGTCTTGACCGGAAATGTCAGGTGCAGAACCGTGAACCGGTTCGTACATNCCAATGTTTCCACCAATACTCGCAGAAGGCAGCATGCCCAGTGAACCTGTCATCATTGCTGCGGCATCGCTGAGAATGTCACCAAACATATTCGTTGTNACCATTGTGTCAAATTGTTTTGGATTGCGGATAATCTGCATNGCNGCNTTGTCCGCATACATGTGACTCAACTCGACTTCCGGAAAGTCTTTGCCGACTTCCGTAACAACTTCGCGCCATAGTTCAGTTGATTCGAGCACATTTGCTTTATCCACCGAAGTCAATTTTTTACCGCGCTTCATGGCGATTTCAAAACCAACTTTTGCAATACGGCGAATTTCGGATTCCGAATAAACAAGTGTGTTAAATCCAACACGTTCTCCGTTGCGAATCTCAATACCACGTGGTTCTCCAAAATAAATGCCGCCTGTCAGTTCACGTACCACCATCAGGTCTGCACCCTCAACAACTTCTGGTTTAAGAGTTGAAGCATTGACCAGATCACCGTATATTACAGCAGGACGCAAATTTGCGTACAACTCCAATTCGGAACGTAATTTCAATAATCCGCGTTCCGGACGTACCGAAAAATCCAGGGATTCCCATTTAGGACCACCAACAGCGCCGAGTAAAACCGCGTCAGAATTTTTTGCTGCTTCGAGTGTTTCATCCGGAATTGGAGTGCCGGTCAAATCGTATGCGGCGCCGCCCACTGGTTTTTCGCTTAACTCAAGCTCGAGTCCAAAACGTGGTGCGATTTTTTTCAAAACCAGAATTGCCTGTGCCGAAACTTCGGGACCAATACCGTCTCCGGGAGTAACGAGGATCTTTTTTGTGCTCATGCTGCCTTTTTTAAAATTAAAATTTTTTGTTAAAATCAATGATCCATCCTAATGAGAAGCCCCTGCTTTTGCAAGGGAAAACACTTTTCGCGGCGTTTACGTTGGGGTTCCTTTTGCTATTATCTTCTGTATCTGCGTCCGCAAATACTGCTCAAAACCGGCTGGATTTTAAACTAAAATTATTGGTGAAGCACGGCAGTGTTTTGGTCGCAGATGATAAAGAGGTTCTCTATCGTTATCCTCCAAAAAGCAATCCGCTGTTGGTTCCGGCATCCGTACTTAAGTTGGCAACTGCCTTGGCCGCGTTGCATTATCTCGGTCCGGAATTCCGTTTCCGGACGGATTTTTATTTGACGGAAAATCGCTCACTCGGGATCAAAGGTTACGGTGATCCTTTTCTGGTGTCTGAGCAATGGCGGAGAATTTCGCAAAATCTTAGTCAGATTCCGGAGTTGCCAAAACAGTTGAACCGAGTATTTTTAGACACTTCACTCTTCAACGCAAAAATAAAAATTCCAGGAATTGAATTTTCAAAAAATCCTTATGATGCACAGAACGGTGCGCTGGTGCTTAATTTCAATACAGTTTATCTGCAAGTAGATAAGCAGGGTTTCGTCTCCTCTGCAGAAAAGCAAACTCCACTGACACCACTTGCTCGGCGTTTGGGAAAAAATTTGTCTGCCGGGAAACACCGGATCAGTATTCCGCCGGACTCCGGAATTACTTATGCGGGAGAACTTGTTCACGCTTTTTTATCACAGGCGGGTTTTTCTTTTGATTCCGGAAAAGTTGCTCTCAGTAAAATTAATTCCGCAGACAGACTTATTTACACGCATAAGAATACTTCTACCTTAACGGAACTGATTGCAGGAATGCTGCGTTATTCCAATAATTTTACGGCGAATCAACTTTTATTAAGCATCGGCTTGAAGCGTTACGGAGCACCGGCCACACTGGAAAAAGGAATTCGTGCTCTCAAGGAATATTTAGGTGATGAACTCGGCATTCCTGAACAACAATTCCGCCTCGCAGAAGGTTCCGGAATCTCACGTAAAAACCGCCTGACTCCGGAAGCCATCTGGCAGATGCTGAAAGCCTTTGCTGAACAGCGAAATCTACTTCATGGTGGAAATGGTGTTTTATACAAAACCGGAACTCTGCGTGGTGTTTCCTCAATGGCCGGTTATTTGCCCGGCAGCAAAGCACGCTATTTTGTGATCCTGCTCAATCAGCCAAAAAACCGGCGTGATGAAATTCTAAAACTGCTTTTGGCAACCGATTTTTCCGGATAATAATTTGAACTCCTCACC
>JGI26254J51713_1001110_pt1 | contig 10059 bp, 9 predicted proteins | sample SaaInlV_120m_DNA_3_FD_51713 | JGI IMG/M metagenome (IMG submission 51713)
GCCGCCGCGGTATGCGCGGTAATCTGATTGGGCGAATCCTTGGTGGGCATCATGCAGACCACGTCGCCGCCGATAATATTCTTGCCGCGTACACAGCGCAGTAACCGCATGACCTCGTCCACCTGAAAGCCCTGGACTCCAGCCTCGATGTTCGCCACGCCGGGCGCTACCGTTGGATCCATACAATCCAGATCAAAGGTAATGTAGAGAGGTGCGTCGCCGACCCGGTCATTGATAATCTGCATGGTCTCTTCGGGCCCGATGCGGCGGTAGCGATCCATAGTAATGAGCTCATAACCCAACTCCTTACTGGGGTTGAGCCAACTCAGCGTGCGCGGATTGCCGCGCATGCCGATCTGGACACTGTGACTTGCGTCGATCAGGCCGTCACGAACCAGATAGCTTGCCCAGTGGGCGGCTGATTTGACGGCACCCAGAAAATGCGGCACCTGCTCATAAGCATCGGTGTGAGCATCAAAATGCAAAAAGACCGCTTTCTCGCCGCCGGTGAGTTTTGCATCCGGCCCCGAAATCGCCTGAATGATGCCGCCGGTGACCGAATGATCCCCGCCGACCGATACCGGGCGAGCACCTGCCGTATCGATCGCCCGGTAGAAATCGGTGATCCGTTCTATACATGCCTCGTTGTCGTTCGCCTCGGGCAGTGGCACATCACCCAGATCATGGATCCGGTGGGCGGTCCACGGATCGACTCCAAAATCCATGTGTACCCTTTTTGCCATGGCCGACACGTGGCGTAAGGCCCGTGGACCCAGATGTTGATCACGCTCGGTAGTACCGTTACCGGTAGAGTGCGGTACACCTACCAGCGCAATGTCCGCATTTGCTGGGTCACGGTCCAGTGGAGCCCGGAACAGGGTNGGGATATCCCACCAGTAAAGGGAGTCGAGCATCATTTTGTCGGTGTCGGAAAGGGCTTTAATGGCCATAGCAGTTATCGAAATTCCAAAAGGGGCTGCAGTTTAGTGCATCCAGTTATACAGAATTACCAAAGATCAATTGACAGTGGTTTCTCTTGGGATATATCGTAGCACCTGATTTCTTGACGGCCCCAATGGGTTAACCAATAACGATGCCCAATTAACCTAACCGTTTATGCNNACCTTAAAAAAATTTCCCTTAAGTAGTGATGGCCTGCCCACCCGNGGTGCGGTCGCCGCTTACGAGCGCGACGGCGTGGTCTGCCTTGAGGGCGCATTCAGCCATGAATGGGTTCAGCAGGGTCGCAGGGCTGTGGCTGCTGCCATCAGAACCGCTTCCGATAGCTCCACCCGCGAAGATCATAAAAATGATGGCGAATCCGGAACATTTTTTTTCGATACTTTTTTATGGAGACGGCTGCCGTCCTTTGAGAAATTCACTTTCAGGTCTCCAGCCGCACGATTGGCGCAGCGCGTGATGCGCAGCCGGGGCTTACTCCTTTATTTTGATATGGCCATCGTCAAAGAACCTGGCACCAGCACCCAGACGCCATGGCATTACGACGAGGCCTACTGGCCGGTTTCCGGCACACAGATATGCAATGTCTGGACCGCGCTGGATGATGTACCCGAGGAAACCGCTCTTCGCTTTGTTTTAGGCTCACACAAACTGGATCAGAACTACAAGGCGATAGATTTCTTTACAGAAAAAGGCATGCGAGGCCACGAAGATCCTGATCCGCCTCAATGGGGCCATGATTCACAGGGTTACGAGATTGCCTGTGCACCGATGAAGGCTGGGGATTGCGCCATTTTGAATTTTCGCACCCACCACAGTGCTCCAGGTAATCTGCAGCGGCGCAACCGGCGTAGGGTCATATGTACCCACTGGTTCGGAGATGACGCACGCTTTGATGACAAGCCCTTTGAGTGCAATCCTGATGAGCGNGGNGATGATCTGGTGCACGCAGGTGCACTGGAGTGCGANACTTTTCCGCGCCTGATCTGATTTCTTTTTTCCAGATTACCGCTTCACGAATGTCAGCCACATAAGTCAGTCCGGCCACGGCCGCGCTGGGCCGGGCTGATGCTCAAAACGATTCAGAGCNGACTCGTCCACTGTGACGCCTAGCCCGGGTTTATCACAAAGCTTAAAAGCATGATCNTCACCGTGCTGCCAGTGCAATACGCAAAATTGATCCGATGCGGCTTGAAACCGGGGAAAGTATTCCACACCGGCCAGGTTCGGAATGATTGCGGCTATATGCAGGCTGGCCGCAAGGCCCAGCCCCATAGTGTTGAAGTTATGAATCGCCATCTGGCAGGACTGCGCGCGCGCAATGGCAGCGATCGATCGAATTTGCGACAACCCGCAACACGCAATGTCTGGATTTAATATGTTGGCAGCGTTTTTTTGCAACAGTAATTCGAACTCCGTTTCGGTGCTAAGTGTTTCGCCGGTAACGATGCTCAGGGACGTTTCGATCGTGATTCGTGACAGGGCTTGAAGATCATCGAGCGGAACAGGGTCCTCGAGCCATTTGACCCCGAGCTGTTCCAGCCCTGCGCACGCCAGTATGGCAGTGGCGTAATCCAACGCGCGCCAGGCATCGACGAGGATAGTGCAGTCCGACTCAAGCGATTCGCGTAGATGTTGGAGATCAGCCAGGCTCTGCTTTACCGCTGCCTGATTTAAGAACGGGTAGATCTTGACGCTTCGAAAACCCTCAGCATATCGGGCCTTCGCATATTCAACGATGTCATCGACAGATTTGCCTTTATTGCTGTGGCAGTTGGCGTACACCGGCACCTGTGTTCTGCAGGGTGAGCCGAGCAGTCGATACACCGGTTGCTCCATGGCGATACCGGTGATGTCCCACAAAGCCATCTCGATACCTGCAATCGCGCATGAAAGGTGAAAGCCGGTCTGCAAATTGGCAAATGCATTAAGCGCATTGTGACGAAACTTCTCGATCTTTAAAGGATCAGTTCCCTCAAGATATCGCGCCATTGCTCTGATCAATGCATCGATGGCGTGCTCACAATCATGGGGAACATAGGCTTCACCCCAGCCCGACAGGCCGCTATCCGTTTCTACCTTGATCAGCAAAAAAGCCTTACCCAAAGCCCATTCGCTGTCAGAAACGGTGGTCGGAATCAGAAATGTCTTCAGGCCCGAGATTTTCATAGATAGGTGGAGAATGGTTGGGTCGAATTTATTGGGGTGCACCAGCTTCAAACGCCGTGCAAACTATACCGTCAGCGCATCGTGCAGCGCCAAGGAGTCATGTCCACAATAACCTTGGGGTTGCGCGGGGCCTGGTCAACTGAAAAGATCAGACCCCAGCTCAGTAGTTGCTGTGGTTAGCTGTAAGGCAGTAAGGCCTCGTTTGAGGGATTCTAGTGAACGCTCCGATATTCGGTTTTGATAATTCTTACGCGCGGTTGCCGGAGCATTTTTTTGCCCGGCTGTCGCCCACGCCGGTATCAACCCCCCGGCTTGTCAAAATTAATGAAAGCCTGGCCAATCACCTGGGGCTGGACGCGGCGGTACTGGCATCAACCGAGGGTGTACAGATACTGGCGGGAAACCGCATCCCGAGCGATGCTGAACCTCTGGCGATGGCCTATGCCGGCTTTCAGTTTGGCGGCTGGTCGCCGCAACTGGGCGATGGACGGGCAATCCTGCTAGGCGAGGTGATAGATCAGGACGGAATCCGACGTGATATTCAACTGAAGGGGTGCGGGCGCACACCGTTTTCGCGCAATGGTGATGGTCGCGCTGTCCTGGGCCCAGTACTGCGCGAATATATTGTCAGCGAAGCAATGCATGCGCTGGGGGTGCCCACGACGCGAGCCTTGGCCGCAGTTACCACCGGCGAGCAGGTTCAACGTGAGCGTTTTCTGCCCGGGGCGGTATTGGTCCGGGTTGCCCGGAGTCATATCCGGGTGGGGACCTTTCAGTATTTTGCGGCTCGCCAGGATATCGAAGCCTTGAGGTTGCTGGCGGATCACGTCATTGATCGTCATTACCCCAATGCACGCGAAGACCAGCGGCCTTACCTTGCGCTACTCGACGCTGTCATCAATGCCCAGGCGTCTCTAGTGGCTAGATGGAAGCTGATTGGTTTCATTCACGGGGTGATGAATACTGATAACACGTCTATTTCTGGTGAAACCATCGACTACGGCCCGTGCGCTTTTATGGATACCTATCACCCGAGCACGGTTTATAGCTCAATTGATCACGGCGGGCGCTATGCTTATGCCAATCAAGCACCGATCGCGCACTGGAATCTTGCCGGTTTTGCCCAGACGTTGATCCCTCTCATCGATACCGACAGTGCTCAATCACTGGAGCTGGCACAAGACCGGGTTAATGCATTTCCGGCCAGGTTTGAGACGGCTTATAACGACGGCGCTAGAGAAAAACTCGGGCTTGAAATGAGCAAACAATCAGATTCAACTCTGATGGAAGAACTGCTCGCCACCATGGCAGATAACCAGGCCGATTTCACGCTGGTATTTCGACGTCTGTCGTGGCTTGCGGGTGACGATGATTCATCGGACGACTCAGTACGACAGCTATTCAAAGAACCTGCCGCTTTCGATCGGTGGGCGGTGCAATGGCGGGCGCGACTTCGCGATGAACCCCGAGGAGATCTTGAGCGGTGCACGCAGATGCAAGCGATAAATCCCGCCTATATTCCCCGTAATCATCGGGTCGAAGAGGTCATACGTGCCGCAGAGGATAACGGTAGTTTTGGTCCTTTTGAACGTCTTCATGAAGTTCTGCAAAAGCCCTTCGATGAACAGCAGATCAATGTCGAATTTCAGAAGCCGCCGCAACCCGAAGAGATTGTCCAGGCGACCTTCTGCGGAACCTGAGCAAACTTCATGGGAATCGGATCCTGGTGAAAAATCTCCCAGCAGAGTATTACACTGATCCGGCGATTTTTCTTAAAGAGCAATCGGACGTCTTTAGCACAAGCTGGCAGCTGATCGGATCAGCTGCGCATCTCCAACACAGCGGTGATTATGTTGCTGCTGATATAGCCGGGACCAAGGTGTTTGTGGTGCGGGATCAGGCCGGAGAGTTACGCGGTTTTAGAAACCTATGCCGGCATCGTGGCGCCAAACTGCTGGAGGAGGGTAGCGGTCACTGCAGATCTATCCGCTGTCCCTACCATAACTGGGTTTACCGGCTGGATGGCTCGCTCGAAAGAGCGCCCTGGTTCGACGAGACGGAAAGACTCAATCTCGACGAATGGCCTTTGCATCGCATCACAGTTGGTATCTGGCGAAATCTGGTTTTTGCTTGTGTTGCTGGGAAAATCACCCTTGAGAATCAACTTGGCGGGTTGGCTGAAGAAATCAAAAATGATCCGATTGAGGATTATCAATGGGCCGGGCAAAAAAGAATGGTGTTCGATGCCAACTGGAAGATCTACACCGACAATTTTGTTGAGGGATACCANATTCCNGGNATCCATCCCGATTTTTTTAAGGCGATTGACTTCGAAAAATTTGAAACAACGACAGGGGCTAATCTGGTCCGCATGACGGCACCTGTCCGGGACGATCTTTTTTATCAGGGCCGATGGCTGTGGATGTGGCCAAATTGGACCTTATCGTTTTTTGATGGCGGCATGAATACGTCCCGCATCAATCCGATTGGGGTCGCGCGCACCGAGCTGATTTATGACTTTTATTTTGCGGATGCTTCAGAAGCCGCCCGAGCCGCACGTGATGCTGTCATAAAAAGCAATATTGCGGTAATCGAACAGGATTTTGATATCTGCGCACAAGTGCACCAGAACTATTTGTCGGGCGGTTATCAGCCCGGACCGCTCAGTCCCAAACATGAGCAGGGTGTTTATCAGTTTCAGACATCTATAAAAGAGGCGCTTGGCGAATCTGAAAAACCATAAACCTGTACAGGATTAGACGCTGCCGGTGTTGCAGTCCCGGATCAGACATTATTAGCGATTAGCGGATCAATTCGTGAATGCGGATTCTTTTGTTTTAATGACTGCGGCGATGGCTTCGTTGTAAGGGGCATCCAGGCCCTGTTCTTTCGCCACTACTGGGACCATGCCATTAATGGCATCAATCTCGGTTCTGCGCTTGGCCATCAGGTCCAGCAGCATCGATGGCTTGGCTTTGGGCATTTTGCTGCCAAAGTCACTGATGTACTGCGCCGGGTCATCGAATGAAAAGTGAATCCCTTTGGCTTTGCCAACGCGGTAAGCCTCAAGGCCCAGTTTCTTGGCGATNTCCCAGGTCACCGGGTCNTCCATAACCTCGCCCAGGGTACGGTCAAAAGCGGCAGCGGCGCCGCTCAGCGNAACATTGCAGATAAATTTTTCCCAGATGAGCTGATTGATATCTGCAAAGGTCTTTACGTTGAAGCCTGCGTCCTGCCAGACCTTGGCGACGNGCTCCAGTCGCTCGCTCATACCGCCATGCATCTCACCGAGCCGGATGAGTTCCATACCGTTGTGATGTACATGCCCAGGTTCAGGTACAGAGGCGCCAAAGCCGCCCGCGACACCCAGCAGAATATTGGCGCTATCGAGGTTTTTGCTGATGCGCTCCCCTGCGCCAAGCCCGTTCTGGATGGTCAGTACCAGGGTTTCGTCAGTAAGATTGCTCGTCAGGCTGCGCGCGGCGGCTCCCACAGCTGAAGCCTTGGTGGCTATCACCACCAGATCACAAGGCCCAGCGTCTGCGGCACGGGTAGAGACCTGAATATTGCCACCGTGCGCTCGCCACTGGCGCCAGACACTTGTAGACCGTGATCATTGATGGCATCTAGGTGCTCTTGCCAAAGATCAATCGCCCAGACCTCGTTACCTGAGTCAGCCAGTAATGCTGCATAGACCGAGCCCATGGCGCCCGCACCGACGATGACTATTTTCATATCAGAACTCGATTACAGTTGTGGCACATAGGCCTGTTTAACACAGTGAGGTTAACCAGAACATTTTATTGAACCGGCGCTCCGCCTTGCGATTCTCGCCGGGCAACAAAGTCGTCCAGTGCCAGCGCGATATCCTGATCCATTGCCGGCGGCTGATATTGATGCAGCAAGGTCTTGACGATGCCAGCCGCGCGCTGGGTTGCGTCCAGCGCTCCGGATTCATTCCAGGTTTCAAAGTTGCGCCAGTCCGACAGCATGGGGTGATAAAAGGCGTGCTCGTACCTTTCAATAGTATGCTGGCTGCCAAAAAAATGGCCCCCTGGAGGAATCTGGCCAATCACGTCTACCGCCAGTTCTTTCGCAGACAGGTCAATGGGTTTCAGCACCTCGGTTAATCCCTGAATCATCTCAGCATCGACAATGAATTTCTCAAAAGAGGCGCTCAATCCGCCTTCAAGCCAGCCAAGACCATGATAAACGTAGGTTGCGCCGCTCATCAGGCAGGCCCACAGGCACATTTGTGACTCGTAGGCCGCCTGGGCATCCACGGCGTTAGAGGCATTGGCGTTTGCCGAGCGATAAGGCAAGTTGTAGCGCCTCGCCATCTGTCCGATCACGAGCGTGGTTTTGACATGCTCGGGTGTGCCAAAAGCCGGGGCCCCGCTTTTCATGTCGGCGTTTGATACAAAGCCGCCATAAGTCACTGGTGTTCCTGCTCGAACCATCTGGCAAAAGGCGATTCCAGCCAGCGCCTCTGCGTTTTGTTGTACAAGTGCGCCGGCAACCGAAACAGGCGCCATGGCGCCGGCCAGTATAAAAGGCGAGATCATCAGCACTTGTCCAGCCCGGGCGCATTCGATCATACCCCAGAGCATGGACTCATCATATTCGCGAGGCGAGTTGGGGTTTATTGAGGCGAAAACACAGGGCTTTTCAACAAATGCTTCCTCGCTCAGATTGTGTGCAATACGCGTCATCTCTAATACATCGAGTGTGCGCTGGCGACTGTGGTTATATAGCCGGAAGGTCTTATCCGTCAGAGCAAGAATCGCACGGGTCGCCTGCAGGTGGCGTACCGGCACCGGTATATCGATAGGCTCCACCGGATAACCGGCCGAACCATGGGCCACATTGACAGCTTGAGTCAGGCGCAAAAAGTTTTCGAAATCCTCACGGTTACCCGCACGCCGGCCCTTAAGGGTATCTGTGCAGTGTGGTGCACTGCTTACGGATGAGAAATTGACATGACCGTCACCCAATCGCAGGTCATGGGCCGGGTTACGTGCGTGCAGGGTGAATGCGGCTGGCGCCTTGGCCAGATAGTCCATCAGCATATCCGGGTCAAAACGCACCATAGCGTCAGAATCTCGAACATCGGCCCCGGCGGTTTTCAGGATCGCACGGGCTTCAGATAAAGAGAACTGGATTCCATGTTCAGCGAGCACATTCAGCGAGGCCTGGTGTAGCGACTCGACCTCATCCTGCGAAAGAATAGATACCGGGGTGAGCCGGTTGAGCACCGGTCTGCCGGGTGTTTGTTCTATCTCGAGGGACGCCTTTCGTTTCTCAAGGGACGCCTTTCGTTTGCTGGTTTTTCGTCGGGCCATGTTCGAAGGTGCGAGGCCTGCAAAGTCTGCGTCGGATCAATGGAATGTGTCGTGATTCTAGCAGTGCGTTGTTCACCGTATACGTTACTTTTGCCTCTGGGAAGAATCCCACTTCGCGCTCAGTTGGCGTTATGCGAAGTGGTTAACACGATTAGAGCGTCATCATCTACGTCGTTACCGGGACACCCAGTCGCGCAGCGACAGCCGTGATTTGTTCCCAGGATTGCTGCGGTATCGGGATTCCGTCGCGTTGCCGCTGCTCGGCGGTGGCTTTTTCACGTTCGCCTGGGATCTCTACTGCACTAAAGCCGTCGGCTGGCGGGCACTCGCGCATCTCAGCCAGAATGGCCTCCGCGCTAGCGCTGAACTGATTGACTCCCTGGAAACGTTCAAGATCAATCACAATCATGATCCAGTTCATGTCGGTGGTAACTCGCCCCAGCATCGCTTCGCCGACTATTTCGGCAAGTAGTGCAAGGCCGTATCCCTTNGCNCCACCGGCGGGCAATAATGCCCCGCCATCAATGTAGTCTTGTGGGTCCTGACTCGGGTGGCCGTTGCGGTCAATAATCATATCCTTGGGTAAACTGGCGCCTGCGCTTTTCGCAGCATAGATCCAGCCTGCCGCCCCCACCGAGGTGGCAAAGTCGAGAATGACGGGCCCGCGCTCACCGCCGGGGATGCCGAAACTATAAGGATTGGTGGGCAGCATCCCCTTTGAACCACCGAATGGCGCGACCTGACGCCAGTTCCGTCGCGCACCGCCGCCAAGAATAATAGTCAGGCAATGGTTCCTGGCTCCCGTTTCACAAAATGCGCCGAGTCGACCGGTATGCCCGCAGTTAGTAATGCCAAGAGCGGCAACGCCATTGGTCTTGGCCTGGGTGATGCCAGTCTCAATAGCGAGTTGCATGGCCGGCATGCCAAAGCCACGGCCGCCATTAATCACAGTTGCACCTCGATCGCACCGGGTCACGACAGGAGTTCCCGCTGGTGAGAAATAATCGGCTTCAACTTGTTCAACGTATTGGGGCAAGCGGACAACCCCGTGGGAATCAATACCCATGAGGTTCGCCTGTACCAGGTGGCGAGCGACAAAAGTAGCGATAGCATCGTTGCAGTTGATGGCGCCGAGGACGCCTTTCGATAACTGNTCAAGCGAATGCGCCGACAACTGGACGAACTGGTCTATACCAACAAACTCAGTCATCACTGTCCGTAATGACTAAAAGATCAGTTTCGCTGAGCAGGGCGCCATCGACATCAGCGTAAAGAAAATGCCCCGGATGAAAAACGACCCCGGCAAAGTGCGCTGGAATATCGGCTTGGCCACCGCCTAGCTTTGATGGCCCCTCTGGCTGTGTCGCCAGTGCTTTTACTCCGATAGGTATTGTGCCAATAGCGGCGCTATCGCGCACGCAGCCGTTAATCAATATCCCGCCCCAGTCTGTCTATTGCCAGTTGCGTCAACTTGCCCCCTAGCATGGCGCAAGGTAAAGACTCACCGCCGCCTATGACGAGAACAGATCCTGCACCATCAGATTCCAACGTTTCCTTGACCAGCAGAAAGTCTTCAAAAACTTTCAGC
>JGI26254J51713_1001119_pt1 | contig 9985 bp, 12 predicted proteins | sample SaaInlV_120m_DNA_3_FD_51713 | JGI IMG/M metagenome (IMG submission 51713)
TCTTTTATAGCAATAAAGGAAATACCCTTTAAGTTTAGATTTGCAATACTTGTAGCAAGAAGAGTTTACAAAAAAATAGGTGATAAAATTTTAAGGACAAGAAATATAGAAAATTATAACAAAGCAGGTAAGATTTATGTAAATAATATTACAAAAATCTATCAGACCATTCTTTCTATATTTGACTTGGTAACACTCTTTTTAACAAAACAAAAAAGTGGTTATATGAATAATGAACACTTTTTAATTAGTCAGGAAATAGATTTAAATGAAAGAATTTGATTATATAATTATTGGTGGTGGTTGTGCTGGNTTATCTTTGGCATACGAATTAGAAACTCATAATAAACTCAAAGATAAAACATTAGCAATTATTGAGCCTAGATTAGAGTACAAAAGAGATAAAACTTGGTCTTTCTGGAAAACAACAAATCATAATTTTGAAGATTGCGTTAAAAAAAGTTGGGATAATTTTTCTATAAATATACCCAATAAAACTAAATTTTTAGAATGTAATAAGCTACCTTATCAATCAATTGATAGTGAACTATTCTATAAAAAAATAAACTCTACACTGAAGCAAAATCAGAATATCAAATTTTATAAAAATATTAATGAGATAAACTTAAATAACTCGTTTATTTTTAACAGTGTTCCATTAATAGATTCTAAAGAAAATAAGCTTTGGCAACACTTTAAAGGTATTGAGATCGAAACTACTAAAGATGTTTTTGATGAAAAAATAATGAATTTGATGGACTTTGATTGTCAACAACATGACAGTGTTCATTTCTTTTACACACTNCCTTATAGCAAAAATAAGGCTTTAGTTGAAACCACGTGGCTATCTAAAATGAATAATAATCTAGAAATGGATTATGATGAGCAATTAAAAGATTACATTGAAAATCATCTAAATATTAAAAATTACAAAATTAATTATAAAGAAAATGGTGCTGTACCATTATTTTACCCATCAAATATTAATGAAAAAAATCAAATAAATATTGGTACTGCGGGACATATGACTAGATTAAGCACTGGGTATACTTTTTTGAATATTCAAGACCACAGCAAATATATAAGGGAAAATATTGATAATATTGACAAAGTTAGAAGATATGAAATTAAAAAAAAATATCAATTTCTAGATAAAATATTTTTAAGAGTTTTAAATAATCATGCTAAACAAATGCCAAATATNTTTTTCAAAATGTTTGATAACACACCCGAAACTGTAATTAAATTTCTATCAAATAAAAGTAATATTTTTCAAGATTTNTTAATAATTCTTAAAATGCCTAAATTCCTATTTATTAAAGCCCTTTTAAAATAAAATGTACACTCTTATAACTAAAATTAATTTCTATCATTCAATTATTTTTTTTATTTTTTCAAGCTTCATTTCCTTGGTTGTTAATCGATTCGAAAACTTGATCATCTCTCCAGTAGTATGTTTATTTCTCATTCTTTCAATTGGAATTTCACATGGGGCGCTTGATAATCAAAAAGGTAAAAGACTTAGCCAGTTATACAATATACAAAAATCTTATTTTTTTTATCTAATATACTCCCTTATTGGGGTTAGTATTATTATATTTTGGTTATTTTTTCCAACTCTATCCCTTATTTTATTTTTGATTGTTGCTTCATATCATTTTGGCAAAGAAGATACTGAATTTTTAATAAACAATAAAAATGTGTCAAATCTAATTCTTTATTTTTTAAAAGGGTCTCTAATAATCATTGCTCCATTAATGTTTCACTTTGTTGAAACAATTAATATTTTTAAATTACTTTTAATAGAAAATGAAAATTTTTATTTATTCTTAAACTTTATTGAAGATAACAGTATATTACTTTTTGCTTTATCTATTTCTTTACTTTCCAATATTTATTATTTTCTAAAAGATTTTAAAATTGTAAATATTTTGATACTTTTGGATTTTTTTTCTATTATTGCTCTTAATTATTTTTTAACTCCACTAGTTGCCTTTACAATTTACTTTTGCTTCCTACATTCATTCCGACATTCAATTTCGTTGATAACAGAGCTTAATGAAAAAAGTTTGAAAATTGGTGCAATAACCTTTATTAAAAAAGCTATGCCACTTACAGTTTTAACTGCAATTTTATATATCATAAGCTTATATTTCCTTTCTAATTTCTACCAATAAATGATGCAATATTAAAAGTTATATTTATTGGTTTGGCGTCTTTAACCTTTCCTCATATATTGCTTGAGTATCTTTTAGAAAAAAATGAAAAATAAAGAAATTAAAGTATTGTTATCTGCTCCAAGAGGTTTTTGTGCTGGCGTAGAAAGAGCAATAGAAATAGTTCAAAAAAGTATAAAAAAATATGGTGCACCAGTTTATGTACGACATGAAATAGTTCACAATAAACATGTAGTAGATAGTCTTAAGGCAATAGGTGCAATTTTTGTTGAAGAGTTAGAGGAGGTTGAAGATAAAACTAGACCAGTAATTTTTTCTGCACACGGTGTACCAAAATCAGTACCTCTAGAAGCTAATGGCTATAATATGGAATACATAGATGCTACCTGTCCTCTTGTATCAAAAGTTCATAGAGAAGCAGAAAACCTTCACAAAGCTGGTTACCATATTGTTCTTATAGGTCATAACAATCATCCAGAAGTTATTGGTACTATGGGGCAATTACCAGAAAATACGATTGATTTGATTCAAGATGAGCATGATGTTGAGTTATATGAATTGGATGATAATAAAAAAATTGCATATGTTACTCAAACAACTCTGTCNGTTGATGANACTAAAAATATAATAAAAGCTCTTAAAAAAAAATTTCCACAAATTAAAGANCCATTTAAAGAGGATATTTGCTATGCAACCACTAATCGTCAATCAGCTGTTAAAAATATTGCCAANCAATGTGATATGTTTTTTGTTTTAGGAAGTAGAAATTCCTCAAATTCAGTTCGTTTAGTTGAGGTAGCAGAACAAACTGGCTGCCCACATGCTGAATTAATTCACTCTGAAAGTGAAATTCCTTTTGAAAAAATACAAAATTGTAAAACAATCGGTGTTTCTTCTGGTGCATCAGCACCTGAAGTTCTAGTTGAAAATTTNATTAATAAATTGAAAGATAATTTTAAAATAAAAATTGAGGAAGTTGAAATTATCAAAGAAAATATTGTTTTTAAAGTTCCTGCAAAATTAAATTAGATGGCTGTATACACTAAAATAAATAGTAAAGACCTTCTATCTCTAAGTAGAGATTATAAATTAGGAAAAATAATAAAATCTGAAGGAATTAAAAAAGGAATAGAAAATACAAACTACTTATTAAAAACCAATAAAAAAAAATTTATTTTAACAATTTTTGAAAAAAGAGTTCAGAAAAAAGATTTACCTTTTTTTATGAACTTAATGGAAAAACTAAATCAAAAAAAAATTATTTGTCCAAAACCGTTAAAGAATAGTGCTGATAAGCACTTAAGTAAAATACAAAATAAACCTGCTAGTATTGTGACTTTTTTAAAGGGAAAAGATAAGGCGACTCTTAATTATAAGAATTGTTTTGATATTGGAAAAAATATTGCAAAATTTCACAAGGCTGGAACTAAAATAAAGCTATATAGACAAAATTCTATGTCTATTAATAAATTAGATAGTTTATTAAAAAGTATAAAATTTACATCTAATAAAATAGCTCCAAAACTAAAACCNACTCTTAATGTATGCTTAAAAGATATTAAAAATCAATGGCCAAAAAAATTACCAAGTGGAATTATTCATGGCGATTTATTTATAGATAATATCTTCTTTAATAAAAATAAATTTTCCGGATTTATTGATTTTTATTTTTCAAGTAACGATTACCTAATGTATGAGATTGCAATTTGCATAAATGCTTTATGTTTTGATAAAAAAAAAGATTCTTTTGTAATGAATAATAAAAAAATTAAACACTTAATTGATGGATATGAAACTATAAGAGCTATTTCAAAAAAAGAGAAAGACTCATTAAATATATTATGTAGAGGAGCGGCTTTAAGATACCTGCTAACTAGAATTTATGATTATTTTAACACTCCTAAAACTGCGCTAATTCAGATCAAAGAGCCTAACGAATATTTTCAAAAACTAATTATCCATAACAATCTGAATAGCTACAAAGATTATTATAAATAATGATAAAAATTTATACNGATGGTTCTTGTTTNAAAAACCCTGGGAATGGTGGTTGGGCTGCAATCATAAATATTAATGATGAAATTAAAAAAATTAGTGGAAGTGTTAAAGATACAACTAATAATAAGATGGAGCTAATGGCTCCAATTAAAGCGCTTCAGGAAATAAAAGAACAGCAACCTATTGAAATTTATACAGACTCACAATACGTGAAATTAGGTATTACTGATTGGGTGCATAAATGGATTAAAAATAATTGGTTAACTTCTAAAAAGGAACCAGTAAAAAACAAAGAACTTTGGACTCAGCTTTATGAATTAAATCAAGCTCATGAAATTAAATGGATATGGGTTAAGGCTCATGCTGGAAATATTCTAAATGAAGAAGTTGATTTATTAGCCAAACAAGCAGCCGAATTAAACTAAATTTAAAAAATTTTGAGCAGCCGAAACTTCACATGCACCAGCATCTTCTTCTTCTTGTAATTTAATTACTTTAAGATTGTCTATTAACATTGTGTATCTATTTGATCTTACACCTAAGCCTCGCGCACTTTTATCAACATCAGCACCTATTGCTTTCGTAAAACTCAAAAATGGATCAGCCATCATCAAAACTTTATCTTTAACATTTTGGCTTTTTCCCCAAGCTTCCATTACAAATGGATCATTTACTGAGATACAGACTATTAAATCTACACCTTTTGCNTGGTATTTATCATANCTATCAACNTATCCAGGTAAATGTTTTGCTGAACAAACTGANGTATAAGCACCAGGTAAACCAAATAAAACTACCTTCTTATCCTTAAAAAACTCAAAAGTATTTTTCTTAATTGGATTTCCATCTTCCATAATAAAAAATTCAGAATTAGGGATTGTTTCATTTTCTTTTAATTTCATTATATTTTTTCCTTAATGTATTGTTGAGTTTTACTTAGATTATTTGAAATAATATCATAATTTTCTTTTTCACCTATAACATACTTTAGCTCATCAGGTAAGTCAGGTTTGATCCCAATTGATTTATCTATGGCTTCAGGAAATTTGCATGGATGTGCAGTAGCTAAAACAATATTATTACCTTCTAAATTTACTTTATTTAAAGATCCAAATCCTATTGCACTATGAGGATCCAGTATAATATCATATTTAATGTGAACTTCTTTAATGGTATCTAAAATTTCATTCTCACTCATACTTGCTGATAAAAAATCTTTATTTATTTTTTCCATTTTATCTTTTGAAATAATGTATTTACCATTTTCTTTAATTCCATGCATGATTGTTCTAGTTTCATTATCATCACAATCATTTAAATCATAAATTAATCTTTCAAAATTACTAGCTATTTGAATATCCATACTTGGTGAGTTGGTTTCAGACACACTTTCTGCTTCATAGTTTCCATTAGAAATTGCTCTATGCAAAATATCATTTTTATTAGTTGCAACTATAAATTTGTTTATTGGTAAACCCATTTTTTTTGATAGATAGCCAGCATATACGTCTCCAAAATTTCCTGTTGGTACTGAAAAATTAATAGGCCTTTTATCTTGTATTTGGAAGTATGTATAAAAATAATACACAGCTTGTGCAATAATTCTTGCCCAATTTATTGAATTTACTCCAGACATATTAATTGAGTTAGAAAATTCTTTATCTGCAAACATTGATTTAACTAAATTTTGACAATCATCAAAGTTGCCTTCAATCGCTATATTAAAGACATTCTTTTCTTTGACTGTCGACATTAGTTTTCTTTGAACAAGTGACACTTTTTCATGAGGGTGAAGAACAAATATATTCATATTTTTTTTTCCCTTAATCGCATCTATTGCAGCCGCACCCGTATCCCCAGATGTTGCAACTACAACATTTATATTTTTATTATTTTTTTTTAAATAATGCTCATAGAAGTTTCCTAATAATTGCATTGCTATATCTTTAAAGGCTAGCGTTGGACCATGAAACAGCTCTAAAATCTTAGTATCACCTAATTTAATTAAATCTACGACGTTATCTTTTCTAAATACAGAGTATGATTTATCAACAATATCTGACAACTCATTTGCTGTCATAAAGTCTCCAATAAATGGAAATATTATTTTTTTAGCAAGATCTTGNTAATTTAAAGTGCTTAGAGTTTTAAGCTCTTCTTCACTATATTTTTTTAATGACTTGGGTATGAAAAGNCCCCCATCATCGGCTAAACCNNTAATGAAAACTTCCTCAAAACTGAATTCTTTTGAGTTGTTTCTGGTGCTTATGTATTTCATTTAATAACTTTTTTCTTAAATATAAATATAATAATTGTAAAAATTGGATAATAAAAATCCCTTTACAAATATAAACTACTTGAGAATATAATTGTAAATTAATGACTTATTATCTTTTAACTTTAGCCTAAATTATATACCCTTTAAAGATAAAGATATAGGGGGGTAAATTGAGTACAATTGGACTAGTTACAATGTATCTAATTATTCAGTTAGTCGTATTTTTTTCTATATTACCAATAGATGTTAATCGAAAAAGAAAATTTTTAATCCCAGCAAATGAGGTTGGGGCACCTGAAAATCCTAAAATTCTTAAAAAGACTTTTTATTCCATTGGTATTACGACTATTATTTTCACAATAATTTACTTATTGATGAAATATGAATATTTAGATTTAAGAAATATAATCAGTTAAGCAATATTATATCACAAAATTTTGAGTCGAAAAATTTAAATCAGACTATCTATTAAAAGTAATACAAAAATTAAGAATAGATACAAAATTGAGTAACCAAAAACTTTTTTTGCTTTCTTCAAGTTAAATTTATTTTTTTTAAATTGATATAAATCAAAACAAATAAAATTATAATAAATTGTAAGAATTAATGCTGGAATCAAATAGATTAAACCTGAAAAATTAATCCAATATGGAAAAATGATGATGGGTAGCATTAATAAAGAATAAATAAGAATATATACTTTTGTTTTTTCTATACCATCAGTCAAAGGTAGCATTGGAATTTTAGCCTTCTTATAATCGTCAGCTTTATATAAACTTAATGCCCAAAAGTGAGATGGTGTCCAAAAAAAAATTATCAGAAATAAACTTAATGGTTCTAAACTAATTGTATTAGTNGCTATAGTCCACCCTATAACAGGTGGCAATGCACCGGCAGCTCCACCAATAACAATGTTCTGTGGTGTCTTTCTTTTTAACCATATTGTATAGACAAAAAGATAAAAAAATATTGTAAACAATAATAAAGATGCAGATAAAAAATTTGTAAAATAATTTAATGCTCCAACAGAAATAACTGATAACAATATTCCAAAAGTAAGTGCTTGTTTTCTGTTAATCTTACCAGTTGGAATAGGTCTTAAGCATGTTCTTGTCATGAGTGCGTCTAAGTCTGATTCGTACCACATATTTAAACATCCGGCCGCTCCCGCACCTAAAGCAACTAAAGTTATACCTATCATGGCATCAATAATGCCTATATTTGAATTGGAGGTTAAAAGGCCAACAGCGCATGTAAATATAACAAGAGACATTACTCTTGGTTTCATCAAAAGGTATAAAGATTTAATTAATTCATTAAAATCTAGTGAAACAGTTTTTTTTCTAATCATTTTGAATAAACGATTATCAGATATGATAGACCTATTCTACATTTATTAAAATAAACACTAAAATCAATACCATTCCAATAATAAGAATGTGATTTCCTAAATCAAAAATTCCAATTTGTTTATTTTTTTTATCAATAAAAACTCTGCTGAGAGACATATTGTCATATGGATTAATTTTAATTGAAGGTCCTTTATCTTTTTGCTTCTCTAATTTTAATTGAGTACCAAACCATGTTGCATAAATAAAAAGTAAAAAAAATATNAAAGCTCCAGCAAGTACAGTGTATCCAGTCATAAAGTTTATCCTCCAGTAATAAAATATAATAATCTTGTAAAAACCGTGTATTTCCCTTCAGCTGCCATAAGAATAATAAAACAGGCTATTGCTGTCATTGGCCACAAAAGAACATTCACTAAAGCATATCGCTCCCAAAATAAGTGCATAAAGAAAGCCATTATTAAACCAGCTTTTAGAAACATAAATATTAAAATTAAAGACCATCTCAATAGTCCTTGGAATGCAAACCAATCAACCATGTATGAAAAAAAACTTAGTACAAATAAAAGTCCCCAAATCCAAAGATAAATTCCTATCTTATGAGTTGTTGATTGTTCTTTGTTTTGTGTTTCTTCCATAATTTTATTTACCATAAGTAAAAAAAGGCAAATATAAATACCCACACTAAATCAACAAAATGCCAATAAAGACCTAAAATCTCTATTGCAACATAATCCGATTTCATTGTAGTAAAAAAGCCCCTTTTACCGTTATCAAAATCACCTTTAAAAACTTTTCTTGCAAAAATAAAAAGAAAGATCACACCAATTGAAACATGAAATCCATGGAATCCTGTAATCATAAAGAAGTATGAACCAAATTGTTTTGCTCCAAAAGGATTTTCCCAAGGTCTAACACCTTCATGTATTAATTTTGACCATTCAAATATTTGCATTCCTACAAACGTAAGGCCACCAATAGCTGTAGCTAAAATAAGCCATCCACACATTTTTCTATTTTTTTCGTAACCATATTTTACTGCAAGAGCCATAGTTCCACTGCTTGTAATTAAAACAAATGTCATTATTGCAATTAATAATAATGGAACTGGTGTGCTACCTACATGAAGTGAAAAAACTTCACTTGTGTTTGGCCAATCTACTACCGTAGAGGTTCTTCCTTTCATATATGAAATTAAAAAACAGCTAAAAATAAAAGTATCACTAAGTAAAAAAATCCACATCATGACTTTCCCCCACTGAACACCTTTAAACATTGTTTGATCAGAGCCAGTATCTGTAGCCATTCCTTTAAACCCTGGTTTAAGTTCGTAGCCTTCAATTTTTACATCAGACATATTTTTTCCTAAGTTTTTTCTACCTCTGCATTTATAACTTCACTTGGTGGCGTTGTTTGGGTTATGTAATCCTCTTTCGCACCAGGTACATTAAAATCATAAGGCCATCTATGAACTACGGGTAGTTTCTCTCCCCAATTACCATGAGTTGGTGGAACATCAGGAGTTAGCCATTCTAAAGAATTTGCTTTCCAAGGATTTTTGCCCGCTGGTTTTCCAATTTTTAAACTTGTTACAATATTGTAAATAAAAATTAGCTGTGAAAAACCAACTATTAAAGCTGCAATAGTTATAAACTCGTTCATTCCAGTAGCTGAGGTTACATAGGGGCTGTCATACATTTCGTAATATCTTCTTGGCACTCCAATAAAACCTAGGTAGTGCATTGGAAAATAAATTGAATATGCACCCAAGAATGTAAACCAAAAGTGCCACTTACCTAATTTTTCACTTAACATTCTTCCAGCAACTAAAGGAAACCAATGATAAACTGCACCCATAATTACCATAAGTGGGGCTATGCCCATGACCATATGAAAATGAGCTATTACAAAATAAGTATCAGACAGTGGAATATCCACCGCAACATTACCTAAAAAAATTCCAGTAATTCCTCCGTTTACAAAGGTCACAATAAAACCTAAACAAAAAAGCATTACAGTGTTCATTCTAATGTTTGCCCTAAATAGTGTTATTATCCAGTTATAAACTTTCAACGCAGTTGGCACTGCAATAATAAGCGTGGTTGTTGCAAAGAAAAACCCAAACCAAGGGTTCATTCCACTAACATACATATGGTGAGCCCAAACGAAGAAACTTAAAGCTC
>JGI26254J51713_1001138_pt1 | contig 9910 bp, 8 predicted proteins | sample SaaInlV_120m_DNA_3_FD_51713 | JGI IMG/M metagenome (IMG submission 51713)
TCTAAAGCAAAATTTAGAACCTGATCAATCGATTTTACTGGATTTATATCAAGTTTATTTTTGATATTCTCTGGAATTTCAGCTAAATCCTTAACATTCTCTTCAGGTATCAAGACCATTTTTATATCACCCCGGTGTGCTGCCAAGAGCTTTTCTTTTAGCCCACCAATTGGTAATACCTCACCTCGTAACGTTATCTCACCTGTCATTGCAACAGATGCCCTTACCGGAATACCTGTGAATACCGACACCATTGCAGTACATATGCCAACGCCTGCACTAGGACCGTCTTTGGGTGTAGCTCCTTCTGGCAGGTGGATATGGATATCGTTCTTTTGGTAAAAATCTTCTGGTATGCCTAATGCAATTGAGCGGCTACGTACTACTGATAGAGCTGCTTGGATGGATTCTTGCATTACCTCACCCAGCTTACCAGTAGTAATAGTTTTACCTTTACCTGGAAGCGCTACTGCTTCAATAGTTAATAATTCTCCACCAACTTCTGTCCAAGCTAGGCCAGTTACCTGCCCAACTTGATTTTTTTCCTCAGCAATACCGTAAGTATAGCGTCGCACATCCAAGTATTTACCAATATTCAGCGTACTGACAGCAATTTTTTTCTTTTTATCTTTTAGTAATAATGCTTTTACTATTTTTCGGCAAATTTTTGAGATTTCTCTCTCCATAGCACGGACACCTGCTTCCCGAGTGTAATAGCGAGTAATATCACGTAGCGCAGCTTCAGATACTGCAAGCTCATCTTCCTTTAGCCCATGATTTTTCATTTGTTTGGTAATAAGTATCGCGTTGCAATGTTAAGTTTTTCATCTTCGGTATAACCAGACAATCTAATTACTTCCATTCTGTCCAATAAAGCTGGTGGTATATTTAAGGTATTTGCAGTAGCAACAAACATAACATCAGACAAGTCATACTCAACTTCCATATAGTGATCTACAAATGAATTATTTTGTTCTGGATCAAGTACCTCAAGTAATGCAGAAGATGGATCTCCACGAAAGTCCATGCCCATCTTATCTACTTCGTCCAGCAAGAATAATGGATTCTTTACACCAACCTTAGTCATATTTTGCAAAATCTTGCCAGGCATTGAACCGATATAAGTGCGACGATGACCACGTATTTCTGCTTCATCTCGCACGCCACCTAGTGACATACGCACAAACTTACGATTTGTGGCACGGGCGATAGACTGACCTAAAGAGGTCTTACCAACCCCAGGGGGCCCCACTAAACAAAGGATAGGTGCTTTGAGCTTCTCCACGCGCCGCTGTACTGCTAAATACTCGACAATACGCTCCTTAACTTTCTCTAAACCGTAATGGTCCTTTTCGAGTATTACTTCTGCCGCGTTGAGATCTCTACCGATTTTACTTTTCTTCTTCCACGGTAACGCAACTAGAGCATCAATATAATTACGTACTACGGTCGCTTCAGCAGACATGGGGGACATTAATCGTAGTTTCTTCAATTCAGACTCGCCCTTAATACGAGCCTCTTTAGGCATATTTGCAGATTTAATTTTCTTATCCATTTCCTCTAAATCAGCGCCATCCTCGCCCTCTCCTAACTCTTTCTGGATAGCTTTAACTTGCTCATTCAAATAGTAATCTCGCTGACTCTTCTCCATCTGGCGCTTTACTCTGCCACGAATACGTTTCTCCAACTGGAGTATATCAAGCTCAGTTTCCAATAACCCCAACAAGTGCTCTAAACGTTTTGGAACATCAAATAGCTCTAGAATCTCTTGTTTTTGCTCGAGCTTCAATGGTAAATGTGCGGCAATTGTATCCGCCAGACGCCCTACCTCATCTATACCACCCAGAGTGGTATGTATTTCAGGTGGTATTTTTTTATTAAGTTTTACATATTGGTCAAATTGACTCAGCATTGTACGTCGCATAGCTTCCACCTCATTACTGTCGACATCGTCGGCAGGCAGCAGCACAACCTGCCCAGAAAAATGAGGACCGGAATCAATTACCTCTATAATATTAGCTCTGCGGCCACCTTCTACCAAAACTTTAACCGTACCATCCGGTAATTTGAGCATTTGCAACAAATTTCCAACACTACAAACCTTATGAAGGTCTTCAGAGCTGGGTTCATCTTTAGCAGCAGACTTCTGCGCTACCAAAAGCAGCGTTTTACCTGAATCCATAGCACTCTCCAGTGCCTTAATAGACTTAGGTCTCCCTACAAATAAAGGAATCACCATGTGTGGAAACACTACAACATCACGCAAAGGTAAGAGTGGTAACAGTACTTTATCGGTCTCGATAACTGGTAGAGTCATATGTGTAAATTAACCTATAAATATAAAAGACTACTAAAATAGTATTGGGGCAACCAGGACAAATTCAAGGAAGATTGACGATTCTAAACTAGAACTAACTACTCTTTGCTACCTTATCCTTATCCGAGTAAATAAGAATTGGCTTGATATCACCTTCAACTGAGCCGCGATCAACTACAACTTTAATAACATTCTCAAGAGATGGAAGATCATACATTGTATCCAATAAAGTGTTCTCTAAAATTGACCTAAGTCCACGTGCACCAGTTTTCTGCGCCAACGCTCTATTAGCAATTGATTTAAGTGCTTGCTCTCGAAACTCTAGGTCTACACCGCCTTCCATATTGAACATCTTCTGGTACTGTTTAATAAGCGCATTCTTAGGCTCTGCGAGAATCTTAATTAAGGTATCCTCACCGAGCTCCTCCAGTGTCGCAACTACTGGCAGGCGTCCGACAAACTCTGGAATTAAACCATATTTAACTAAATCTTCAGGCTCTACTCCCCTTAATATTGAGCTGATATTTTTACGGTTATCAATACCACTCCGCACATCCGCACCAAAACCTATTCCACCCTTCTCAGAACGATCACGTATTACTTTGTCAAGACCATGGAATGCGCCTCCACAAATAAATAGAATATTGGTAGTGTCTATTTGAATAAATTCTTGATTAGGATGCTTTCTCCCGCCCTGTGGGGGGACAGAAGCAACTGTACCTTCAATTAGCTTAAGCAAAGCTTGCTGCACGCCCTCACCGGAGACATCACGGGTTATTGAAGGGTTATCTGATTTACGTGAAATCTTGTCAATCTCATCTATATAGATTATGCCCTGCTGAGCCTTATCCACATCATAGTTACATTTTTGAAGAAGTTTCTGGATAATATTTTCAACATCCTCTCCAACATAGCCAGCTTCAGTTAGAGTTGTAGCATCAGCCATTACAAACGGCACATCAAGTAACCGTGCCAGTGTTTGTGCTAGAAGTGTTTTTCCTGATCCAGTTGGTCCTATAAGTAGAATATTACTTTTAGCCAGTTCTATGTCATCAGACCCGCTAATTTCAGCTATATTCTTTAAACGCTTATAATGGTTATATACAGCCACAGATAAAATTCTCTTTGCTGGCTCTTGACCGATTACATATTCATCAAGTGTCTGACAAATCTCACGCGGTACCGGCAATTCGGATTTAGTTAAATCTGCAGCCTGGGCCTCCTGTAATTCCTCGCGTACTATATCGTTACAAAGTTCAATACATTCATCGCAGATAAATACGGATGGCCCAGCAATAAGTTTTTTTACTTCATTCTGGCTCTTTCCACAAAAGGAACAATAAAGCAATTTTTCGCCAACAACCTTATCTGACATAACATTACTCCGTGTTATCTAAACCAGTGCCGAAATTATAGGATGANGACCCTATGGTAACTATATATTTATTAAGTTGTACTTTTAGCCCTACTGGTCAGAACTTTATCTACTAAACCATATTTTACTGCATCTTCTGCGCTTAGAAAATTATCGCGATCAGTGTCTTTACCTATTGTCTGAATACTTTGACCGCTATGCTTTGCTAAAATTTCATTTAATCTACCTTTGAGAAACAAAATTTCTTTGGCATGAATCTCAATATCTGAGGCTTGGCCCTGAAAACCACCCAATGGCTGATGAATCATAATGCGTGAATTTGGCAAACAAAACCGCTTACCTTTTTCGCCTGCTGCCAGCAGCAAAGAGCCCATACTTGCTGCCTGACCCACACATAGCGTGCTGACACTAGGTTTAATATATTGCATAGTATCGTAAATTGCTAGTCCTGCAGAGACCAAGCCACCAGGAGAGTTTATATAAAAATGAATTTCTTTATCTGCATTCTCAGACTCTAGAAACAGAAGCTGAGCCACAATCAGATTAGCTGTTGTTTCTGTAACTGGCCCCACAAGAAATATAACCCGCTCTTTCAANAAACGGGAATATATATCNTATGACCGCTCACCTCGCCCACTGGTCTCAATCACCATAGGAATTAGGCCTAAATCTTTAGGCCCAAGATTATAGCCATCAAATTCAGTTCTTTGAATCATATCAAGATTTTCCCATCAATTCGTCAAAAGTTACCTTCTTTTCTACAATGCTCGCTTTCTCTAATACCCATGCTACAACATTATCTTCTAACACAGCAGACTCGGCTTCATGAAGGCGCTCTTTTGAAGAATAATGCATCTTAACTACCTCACTAGGATTTTCATAGCCTTGCGCAAATTCTTCAATTAATGCACGTACTTGCTCAGGCTTCGCACGTAATTCATGGGCCTTTACTAGTTCTGTTAGAATCAATCCCAAATTTACACGTCGCTCCGCCTTTTCCTGGAACAAATCTTTTGGTAAAGGTATATCTTTAACTTGCATACCGCGTTGCTTAAGATCATCTTTTGCGCTCTGCATTAAACGATCTAATTCTAAGCCACCAATGATTTAGGCGTATCAATAGTAATTGCATCAAGCAATGCCTGCATTACACTCTCTTTAACTTTCGTCTTTATCCGTTTTGACACTTCACGCTCAAGATTTGCTTGAACTTCAGTATGCATTTTTCCGATATCCCCACTGGAAATACCAAGTGATTCAGCAAATTCTCCATTTAACTCCGGGAGCTTTGGCTCCTCCACTTTATTAATTTTCACCTCGAATGTTGCAGTCTTTCCAGCTACCTCTTTACCATGATAATCTTCTGGAAAAGGTACTTCAGAAGATTTACTCTGGTCCTTATTCATCCCGATTATTGCTTCCTCAAAATCCTTGAGTAACTGACCTTCACCTAGAATCAGGGTAGAACCTTTTGCACTACCGCCATCAAACTCTACTCCATCAATTATTCCATGATAATCAATATTTACCCTATCTCCCTTAGCCGCAGCCCGATCCACCTCATTATACTGAATCCTCTGCTTACGCATCATCTCAATAGCTTTATCAACGTCAGCAGAAGAAACTTGCATCATCGGCTGCTCAATACTCAGTGAAGTTAAATCACCTAGAACTATATCCGGATACACCTCAAACGTTGCACTAAATTCAAATTTAGATGAATTCTCAGCTACTTCTTTTGCTTCAAAATTTGGATACCCAGCAACCCGCAATTTTTGTTCACGTACCGCCTCACTAAANTTCTTCTGCAATACGTCACCCATTACATCCTGACGCACTTGAGGACCATATTGCTGCGATACAATCTTTAATGGAACCTTCCCAGACCGAAAGCCATGAATTTTAGTGGTACGTGCCAAGCGTTTTAAACGGCTCTCAATTTCAGTCTCAACCTCTTCCTGAGGCACCGTAACATTAAGCCTGCGCTCTAATGAGCCTAGAGTCTCTAAATTGGATTCCATTACNATTCCTGATTAACTATTATTCATTTGACATCAGAACAACCATGCAACANAGCGACCATAAAATACAAAGGCCAAACAGCTTGCCGCCTGAAGTCTCGTGGTGCGAAAGGGGGGACTCGAACCCCCACACCTTTCGGCGCCAGAACCTAAATCTGGTGCGTCTACCAATTCCGCCACTCTCGCTTTCCAAGTTCTTCGTGCCGATCAATTATACCTTTTTATCCTTGTTTCCACAGATATACTACTCATGTTTTTGGCAAAAAATGGTCTTNCCAGTAACTCCTTTGCTAGCNGGCCCCATCAAATATAAATAAGTCGACATCAAATCTTTTGGAGCAACTAAATTTTTTTTAACTTCACCAGGATGCGTTTTAGTTCGTTGCGAGGTGTGCACAACTCCCGGTATTAATGCATTGATACGTAGATTTGTATGCATTTCCCATTCTTGGGCTTGAATTTTTACTAACGCCTCCACCCCCGCCTTGGCCACAGCAAACCCCCCCCAATATGCTGCAGGGTAATGCCCATGAGTATCCGATGTCATAATAACGCATGCATCAGTAGAGGCTTTTAGTAATGGCAAACANGCACGTGTCAACGAAATTGGNGCTACTAGATTGACACGCAGCAGAATCAACCACTGATCAAATGTATGACTTTCTAGTGGNGTGAGACTTGGAATAAAAGACGCATTATGTAAAATTCCATCCANCCGACCCAACTGCGACTTAATTGCCTGCGCAATCACCTCAAAATCTTTACCCTCAGTTTTCTCTAGATCAAATGGAATAATTGCCGCTTGTGCCCCTCCTTCAGACTCTATTTCATCATATACACTTTCCANCTTATCAACCTTTCGTCCATGCANAATTACTGTAGCACCATGAGCAGCATATTCTAGCGCAGCAGCGCGACCGATTCCTTGCCCTGCACCGGTCACAAGGATTACACGGCCCTTAAGGATATTTTTATCTGGCCGGTAGTTTGTAGTATCGATCATAAACACATAGNCTTCTCGGAGAAGAAACTCTTAAAATCATTAGAATTGATAAGTTTTACAGGNAGAACATTGGGCGGAGAAATTATCCTTTGACCCANGTTCTCCATCCTATCCACAGCTTACGTATTGGAGTGAGACTTACACGTTGTCGCATAACCTGACAACTATCTTCNTTGATTTCATNCAGNAGCGCCCTATAAATAGCTGCCATTATAAAACCTGGGCGCTGATTTCTTCTATCCTCTATAGGTAATGCTGAGAATGCCTTAGTATAATAATCCTCAGCTCTTTCTATCTGAAATTCCATTAGCTTTCTAAAATTATCAGATTCACGTGAATGTAGAATATCTTCACTAGATACTCCAAATTTGACAAGCTCATCTTCAGGTAAATATATACGGCCACGACGAGCATCCTCACCCACATCACGTATAATATTTGTAAGCTGGAACGCAAGCCCTAAGTTATGAGCATATTCCAGTGTCTTAATATTCTGATACCCAAAAATCTCAGCTGACAGCTGCCCCACTACTCCAGCTACATGGTGACAGTAAAGCTGCAAAGCAATGAAATCTGGGTAACGATTGCAATTCAAATCCATTTCCATGCCGTCTATAATTTCTATTAACTGGCTAGCAGAAAGATTTATTGTTTTAATTACTTCAACCAAAGCTTTTGCTACTGGATGACTGGGCTCTTCTCCCTGCTCCTCACTATAAACAGAAGCAATCTCCTTTCTCCACCAGTCCAGTTTCATTCGTGCCACAGACTCTTCAGTGCACTCATCTACCACATCATCTACCTCACGGCAGAAAGCATAAAATGCAGTAATAGCACGACGTTTCTCTGGCGGCAAATAAAGAAAACTGTAATAGAAACTGGAGCCGCTTTGAACAGCCTTTTCTTGACAATATTGGTCTGGTGTCATAATAATTTATTTTTATACAAGCATTCTGATCATGATTAGCGGTTGTTTCAATATTAAGAGATTAACCTAATTTAAACAAACCGTAATTTACAGGAGTTTATTGATTCCGTCTGCACAAAATATTAAACATAATGTAACTTTCCTACCACAAATAAAAAACCCTACCGAGGCAGGGTTTTTTATTTGACTTAGATGAAACAGATACTAGAGCCTACATACCCATACCACCCATACCGCCCATACCGCCCATGCCACCCATGCCACCCATATCACCACCACCTGCAGCAGGAGCAGACTCTTCTTTTGCCTGTTCTGCCACCATAACATCAGTAGTGAGTATTAAGCCTGATACCGAAGCAGCATTCTGCAAGGCAGAACGTGTAACCTTTGTAGGGTCCAGCACTCCCATTTCAACCATATCTCCATATTCGCTCGTAGTAGCGTTATACCCAAAGTTTCCTTGACCTTCCATAACTTTGTTGATTACTACTGAAGGTTCATCTCCACAGTTAGCAACGATCTGGCGCAAAGGCTCTTGCAGTGCTCGTAGAACAATCTTGATACCGGCATCCTGATCATTTGTGTCTCCTTTGACCTGCGCTACTTGACTACAAGCCCGTAATAACGCGACACCACCACCAGGCACAATACCTTCTTCAACAGCTGCACGAGTTGCATGCAACGCATCTTCAACCCGAGCTTTTTTCTCTTTCATTTCTACTTCGGTTGCTGCGCCAACTTTAATCAGAGCTACGCCACCAGCCAGTTTTGCTACACGCTCTTGCAGTTTTTCCTTATCATAATCACTGGTAGCTTCCTCTATCTGAGCCCGTATTTGATTGACCCGCCCTTCTATAGATTTTGCTTCACCAGCACCGTCTATAACGATAGTTGCTTCCTTACCTACCTCTATCCGCTTAGCCTGACCTAGCTCATTCAACGTGGCTTTTTCCAAGGACAAACCAACTTCCTCAGCAATTACTGTACCGCCAGTGAGATGTGCAATATCTTCAAGCATAGCTTTACGACGATCACCGAAGCCCGGTGCTTTCACAGCACAGGTTTTTAAGATCCCACGAATATTGTTAACTACCATTGTTGCAAGAGCCTCACCATCAATATCTTCGGCAATAATCAATAGAGGCTTATTGGTTTTTGCCACTTGCTCAAGCAATGGCAACAATTCACGAATATTAGAAATTTTCTTATCGTGTAATAAAATATAAGGGCTATCTAATAAAGCAATTTGCCTGTCTGCATTATTAACAAAATAGGGAGAAAGATAACCACGATCAAACTGCATCCCCTCAACAACGTCCAATTCATTCTGTAAACCAGATCCATCCTCAACGGTAATTACGCCTTCCTTGCCTACTTTTTCCATTGCATCTGCGATAATTTTTCCAATTTCACTATCTGAATTTGCAGAAATACTACCTACCTGAGCAATTTCTTTGCTTGTAGTGCAAGGCTTAGAAAGATTTTGGAGCTCTCCAACCGTTGCTTTNACAGCNTTATCAATACCACGTTTTAGGTCCGTCGGATTCATACCAGCGGCCACAAACTTCATACCCTCTCTCACTATAGACTGTGCTAATACGGTAGCAGTTGTAGTTCCATCACCTGCAATATCGGAAGTCTTACTTGCAACTTCCTTAACCATCTGAGCCCCCATATTTTCAAATTTGTCATTCAGCTCAATCTCTTTTGCTACAGAAACCCCATCTTTTGTAATAGTAGGTGCCCCATATGACCGGTCCAAAACTGCATTACGGCCCTTAGGCCCAAGAGTAACTTTAACCGCATCTGCCAAAATATTGACTCCAGCTACCATTCTGTGGCGAGCTGAATCNCCAAATTTAACTTCTTTTGCTGCCATAATCTTTCTCCTAATTTACAGAAATATTGTAAGTATTTATAANGTAAAGGGACNACTATCCCTCAACTATGCCCATGATGTCCTCTTCCCGCATCACTAGGATCTCTTCTCCCTTAATTTTCACAGCTTGCCCAGAGTATTTCCCAAANAACACCTTGTCACCAACTTTNACTTCCAGCGCACGAATCTTACCGTCGTCTCCAGCTTTTCCTCTGCCTACAGAAATAATTTCACCTTGATCTGGCTTTTCTGCCGCACTATCTGGGATAATAATACCGGATGCTGTCTTGAGCTCTTCTTCTAGCCGCTTGACAACAACACGGTCATGTAAGGGACGAATATTCATGCTTCTTTCTCCTGTTTTGAAAAGTATAATTAAATAAATGG
>JGI26254J51713_1001146_pt1 | contig 9867 bp, 11 predicted proteins | sample SaaInlV_120m_DNA_3_FD_51713 | JGI IMG/M metagenome (IMG submission 51713)
AATGATGGTTTTGGCCAAGCCACAATAAAAAAACTGTATGAAAACGGTATTTGCCAAGTGAGCGATATTTACGCTTTGGATGAAGTTGAATTAATGTCGATGGGATTTGGTGAAAAAACGGCGCAAAATCTAGTTAAGCAGTTAATCAGGTCCCGACAGGAGAGTATTGAGGATTGGCGCTTTTTGGCAGCCTTTGGAGTGCAAAGGCTTGGAATGGGTAACTGTGAAAACTTGCTAAAGCATCACTTTTTGAAACAGGTTTTTGATTTGTCGGTTGAAGATATAGCAAATATTGAAGGCTTTGCTGAATTGACTGCTGAACTTATTTTTAACGGCCTAGATTCAATTAAACCTCAATATGAGGCTTTGATTTCTGGGGGTTTTGAGCTAGAAAAAACCATACTCGTGAGTCAAGCTACTCAACATGGCCANCCATTTCAAAATAAGAAAATTGTTTTTACTGGGGCAATGAGCCAACCTCGAGCAGCGTTACAAAAGCAGGCTAAAGCTCATGGAATTGCTGTGAGTTCAAGTGTTAGCTCAAAAACCGACTTTCTAATTATTGGAGAAAATGTTGGTCAATCAAAGCTTAAAGCTGCAAAAGTGAACGATGTTGTAATTTTGACTGAAGAGGAATACCTAAAAATACTGGACACTAAATAATTTTAATACGTATAATGTCTCGTACTTGAACTCCAACGTTGGTTTTTAAGAAAAGACAATGACGTTTATTTGGGAATTTACCTAGATAAGCGTTTTTTTTCGTCAGTTTAAAGTTGAGCTGCACTGGTATAGAGGCCTGCTACCTTTTTTAAGGTAGTGGGCCTTTTTTGTTTTTGTTATATGGAGTATTAATATGAAAATGGTAACAGCGATTATTCAGCCAAAAAGGTTGGATAGTGTAAGACAAGCTCTATCCGAAATAAATGTAACTGGCGTTACAGCAACTGAAGTCAAAGGTTTTGGCAGACAAAAAGGCCATACTGAACTTTATCGGGGAGCGGAATTTGTAGTTGAATTTTTACCTAAAGTAAAGATAGAGATCGCCATCACTAAGGAGCAACTTGATGAAGTCATAGAGTCCATCACTTCCGCTTGCAAGATAAATGGCGGCAAGATTGGCGACGGTAAAATTTTTGTATCAAATCTAGATCAGGTTGTTCGTATTCGTACGGGTGAATCTGGTCCTGAAGCATTATAGGAGATAAACATGGAAATTCAAATATTAGAATTACAATATGCTATCGATACTTTTTACTTTTTGGTAATGGGTGCATTAGTTATGTGGATGGCTGCAGGCTTTTCAATGCTTGAAGCTGGTTTGGTTAGAAGTAAAAATACAGCTGAAATCTTAACTAAAACATTGGTTTATTTGCCATTGCTTGTACCATGTATATGATTTATGGCTATGACTTGATGTATGGTGGCGGTGCATTATTAACAGGAATAAGTGGGCAAGGAGAGACCTACTCGAATGCTGCTGACTTTTACTTCCAAGTAGTGTTTGTAGCTACTTCAATGTCGATAGTGTCTGGAGCNGTTGCAGAGAGAATGAAATTGTTTTCTTTCTTTGCTTTTGCCTTGATATTTACGACCATCATCTATCCTTTAGAAGGNTCTTGGACATGGGGTGGTGCAAGTGTTTTTGGCCTCTACTCTTTAAGCGANGTTGGGTTTTATGATTTTGCTGGTTCCGGTATTGTTCATATGGCAGGAGCTGCAGCAGCACTTGCAGGTGTTCTATTGCTTGGCCCAAGAAAGGGAAAATACGATGAAGCTGGAAACTCGAAACCAATTTTAGGTGCAAACCTACCTTTNGCTACACTAGGTACNTTTATTTTGTGGATGGGTTGGTTTGGCTTTAACGGTGGCTCGGTTTTAGCAATGGCAAGCAAGGAGAGNGCTGATGCAGTTGCAATGGTATTTGTTAATACAAATGCAGCGGCAGCTGGTGGTGTAATAGCNGCACTTCTATTTGCTAAGNTTTGGTTCGGTAAGGCAGACTTAACAATGGCACTAAACGGTGCCCTAGCAGGCCTTGTAGCAATTACAGCTGGTCCAGATACACCAAGTGCTCTAGTGGCAACTCTAATTGGAGCTGTTGGCGGGGTTATTGTAGTTCTCTCCATTGTATGGTTTGATCGCAAACTAAGGATTGATGACCCAGTCGGTGCAATNTCAGTTCACGGAGTTGTTGGATTATGGGGCCTCTTGGCTGTACCACTTACTAACAGTGATGTAACATTTTCTGCTCAGCTANTTGGCGCTTTAACCATTTTTGTCTGGGTATTTATTGCATCTGGACTGGTTTGGTATGCACTTAAATCTATTATCGGAATACGTGTTAGTGCGGAAGAAGAAGATGATGGTGTGGATCTTACTGAATGTGGNTTAGAAGCCTANCCAGAGTTTGTTAATGANTGATAANAAAATTGATAAAGGAGATTCAGTATTCCTTTATTTGGTAAATCTACTTCTATATCCATATCTTTGAAGTAGAAGATTAATAGCTTCGCTGGCGGTTACTCTCCTTTCCGCCAGCCAAGGCTTTTCAGTTAAGTTTAAATGAACAATCAAAACAAACGAATATTAAATTGAAACTGAATGAGGTATATTAGTGGTCAATAAAAAAATAATTAAACGAATAAAATTAAAATGAAACAGTCAGCTCTTAAAATTATTTTAGTCGATGAGAATATGGGGCGCTCTGCTATTCTTCGTCGTGCTCTTCAAGATAAAGGTCATGAAGTAATCTGTCGTTTAGAAGGAAGCTCCAATCTTGCAAATAGCAATGAAATTACCCATGCTGACGTTGTTATTGTGAATGCTGATATTCCAGATGAGGCTGTTTTTGCTAACCTGAGAGATGTCAATAAGACTAAGCCTAAACCTATTGTTATGTTTACTGAAAGTTCTGAAGAACACATGGCCGGTACTGCTATTAAGTCAGGTGTTAATGCTTATATTGTTGACGGTCTTGAAGAGAAGAGAGTTCAGCCAATTATTGATGTTGCAATTGCGCGTTTTAGGGAGTTTCAGGCACTCAAAGACGAGTTGGATGCTACTCGAAGTCAGTTAGCCGAGAGAAAGGCAGTAGAAAAAGCAAAAGGCTTATTAATGAAGCATAAAAAAATCACCGAAGATGAAGCTTACCAAATACTTCGTAAGATGGCGATGAATAAAAATAAAAGAATTACTGACGTCGCAGAGGGAATTATAAGTGCTATTGAGTTATTAGAATAAATATAGTATTTATGTAATCTATTTATTTCTAGAAGCTTTTTCTTCATGCCCTGATATTCCAAAACGACGAGCTAATTCAGATTCAATTTCTTCAACGCTAATGTTTTTGTGACGAAGTAAAACTAAGGTATGAAACCATAGATCTGCAATTTCATGAATGATTTCTGCATTTCCTTCATTTTTAGCAGCCATAATTACTTCTTCAGACTCTTCACTAATTTTTTCTAATATTTTATTGGTGCCCTCATTGTATAAAGAGGCAACGTAGGACTTATCTGAAGATGCAGTTTTTCGTTGCTCTAGTATCTTCTCTAAGTTCAATAGAATTTTATCCATAGATTTCTTTAGGGTCTTTTATTACCTCTGCAATACTTACCCATTCATTATTCTCTAATTTATTAAAAAAACAATTAGCACGACCAGTATGACAAGCAATGCCACCTTTTTGATTCACTTTAAGCATAATGGTGTCCTGGTCGCAGTCTGTATAAATCTCAATGATTTGTTGAGTATGTCCTGACTCTTCCCCTTTGAACCATAACTTTTGCCTAGATCTAGAGAAGTAAACGGCCTTTTGAGTTTTTATACTAAGAGATAAGGCTTCTTTGTTCATCCAAGCCATCATTAAGATCTCACTTGTTACAAAGTCCTGAGTTATTACAGGCACTAACCCTTTTTCGTTAAATTGGATTTTGTCTACAGCGTTCATTTGATGTGCATCATTTTTAATGAAACAATTTTACCGATGCAATACAGCGAGATGAAGTTATTTATATTCTAGAGGCCTGCTTTAAGGCTTGCTTCAATAAATTGATCTATATTTCCATCCAAAACATCTTGAGTATTACTACTCTCAACACCCGTTCTTAGGTCTTTAATGCGTGACTGATCAAGGACATATGAGCGGATTTGATGACCCCAACCGATATCTGATTTTAAATCTTCAAGTTCTTGTTTTTCGCTGTTTCTTTTCTGTGTCTCAAGTTCATAAAGTTTTGATTTTAATTGCTTCATTGCTTGATCTTTATTAGCGTGCTGTGATCGACCATCTTGACATTGAACAACAGTTGACGTTGGTAAATGAGTAATTCTGACTGCTGATTCTGTTTTGTTTACATGTTGCCCACCTGCTCCAGAGGCTCGATATGTATCTATACGAAGATCTGCCGGATTAATATCAATTTCAATATCATCATCAACCTCAGGAGATACAAATACTGAAGAAAATGAGGTGTGTCTTTTCCCATTAGCATTATAAGGTGATTTACGTACTAATCGGTGGATCCCTATTTCACTTCTGAGCCAACCAAATGCATAGTCGCCATTAAAGTGAATAGTTGCAGATTTAATACCAGCAACTTCACCAGCAGAAACCTCNATAAGCTTAACTTTAAAATTGTGCTTATCNCCCCAACGTAAATACATACGTAATAACATTTCAGCCCAGTCTTGAGCCTCTGTTCCTCCAGAGCCAGATTGAATATCCAAGTAAGCAGAATTTTGATCCATTTCTCCACTAAACATTCGCTGAAATTCAAATGAAGCTATTGAGGTATCTATGTCATCNAAATCAGAAATAATCCCNTTNACTGCGTTTTCGTCATTCTCTGCCTCTGCCATCTCGAGAAGCTCTTTAGCATCATNTAAAACAGNTNNGGANTGTTCAAATGCACTNCAAAGTGTTTCGAGTTGAACTTTTTCTTTTCCTAAAGCTTTTGCTTTATCNGGGTTAGACCAGATCTCTGAATTTTCTAGTTCTAATCTTACTTCTTCTAAGCGATCTCTTTTCTCATCAACATCTAAATGATCAGATAAAGCGCTCAATCGTCTTTTGAGGTCAGATATGTTTTGATAATTAGCTGAGAGTTCCATGTCTGTATTTTAATCGACAACCAATAAAAAAGCCCCAAAATAGGGGCTTTTATTTAATTTCAACTTTAATGATTATTTTCTTAACCCTAAACGTGAAATTAAATTTGCATAAGAGGTAATATCATTATTCTTAACATAAGAAAGTAATTTTTTACGCTGAGATACCAAGCGAAGAAGTCCTCTTCTAGAGTGGTGATCTTTTTTNTGTGTTTTAAAGTGCTCAGTTAAATGCTTGATTCGTGCGGTTAATAGGGCAACCTGAACATCGGCAGAGCCAGTATCACTGGTATCTTTTTGATATTCTTTAATAATAGCTTGTGTATCAATTGACATAATAAAACGTTAGATGTGACAAAAATTTAGTTGCAAATTATACGCTATTTTTTTTAATTGTTGTATTTCTAAATAGAATATTTTAATTATATTTATAAAAATTTTCTTCACCCTCTGGCCTTGTCTTAAAGCGACGATGAATCCATAAATATTGTTCTGGGGCTCTGTTTATTTGTTTTTCTAAAATTTGGTTAGTAATAAACGCATCGTTAATAGGATCATCACTTGGATAATTTTCAAGCGGTTTTTCAAATGACATTTCGTATCCATTCTTAGTTCTGATAAAACTGTATGGAATAACTCGAGTATTATTATTTTTGGCAAGTCTTGCAGTGGCTGTTGCTGTTGCAGTTTTAATACCAAATAAAGGTGCAAAAACACTATTATTAATTCCTAGATCTTGGTCTGGCGCATACCAAATTGGTAGGCTGTTATTTATAGCTTTTACAATTGATCGGTATCAGTACTTTTAATCATTACAGCACCATTTTTCATGTAACCTTTAACCATCACTTGGTCAAATAACGGATTATTTTGAGGGCGGTAAATATTAGCTATTGTATTGTTAATAAGTAATGCACGACTGCCTAACATCAGTGGCATAAAATGCGAGCAAAGCAAAATAATGCCACCTTCTTTTTTTAAGGCATCTCTAAAATGATGTTCATTGCTGATAGTGAATAATTTTTTAATTTTTCTATCGCTTCCATAATAAGCGTTTGCTGTTTCAAAAAGACTAATACCAATTGCTTCAAAATGCTGCTTAACTAATGAAGTAACCTGAGGTTGTTTTTTTTCTGGAAAACAGTTAGAGATATTAGAATAGGCTGTTGCCCGTAATTTTGACATAAAAGGATAAATAACCTTGCCGATTATTTTGCCAAGGATTACTTGGAATTGAAAGGGAATAAAAACCCCAATTCGCATTAGTAAAATTAATATCCAGGTTGGTAAAAATTTAGGGTGAATAAATTCGATTTTTAACATTAAAATAAAAAGAAATGAAAGTAAAAATAAGCTTATAAATTATGCCATTTATTGACAGAGATTTTATCAATGATTTACCTAATAGAGTAGATATTGTTGGTCTAATTAATAAGCGTGTGTCATTAAAGAAGGCAGGGAAGGACTACAAGGCTTGCTGCCCCTTTCATGAAGAGAAAACACCATCTTTTACTGTAGTACCTACTAAGCAAATTTATCATTGCTTTGGTTGTGGTGAGAGTGGTGGAATAATTGATTTTATAATGAAGTTCGATCATTTAGCTTTTGTTGAGGCAATCGAAACTGTAGCTGGCGAATCAGGCATTTCTGTCATTTATGACCAAACTGCTAAGCCAGTTGATTCGCGCTTTAAACGCTACAGTAATTTAATGACAGAACTCAGTAGTTTTTATCAGAACCAGTTAAAACAATCCTCTGCAAAAAAGAAAGTAGTTGATTATGCTAAAAAACGAGGCATAAGCGGCACTATAGCCAAACGATTCGAGCTTGGTTTTGCAGCACCGGGTTGGAGTAATCTTTTTGACAACTACAAAAGTAGTGAGGAGTCTATTCAGGATCTTGTGGTAATGGGAATGCTGGTATCGAAAAAAGATAAGGGAAATGATTACTATGATCGTTTTCGTGATCGCCTAATGTTTCCAATTCATAATACAAAAGGAAATGTTATTGGTTTTGGTGGAAGAGTTTTGTCAAGTAAGGATAATCCGAAATATTTAAATTCACCAGAAACGCCTTTATTCTCAAAATCAAAAGAGCTTTATGGCTTATACCACTGTCGCAAGTATAGCCGAAGGATTGATTATATTTTGGTAGTTGAAGGCTATATGGATGTCATAGCTCTTCATCAGCAGGGTATAACGAGCGTTGTTGCGACTCTTGGTACTGCGACTACGCCTGCTCATTTACAAGTTTTATCGCGCTCTGCNGAAACTATTGTTTTTTGCTTTGATGGTGACAAGGCAGGTCGTGATGCAGCATGGAAAGCGTTAAAGACGTCATTACCAGCTATTACTGCTGGTTTGCTTATTAAATTTTTGATTTTGCCTGAGGGTGAGGATCCAGATACTTTAATTAAGCGTGAGTCAGCAAAATCCTTTACAAATAGAGTTGAAGAGTCTCAAACTCTTTCAAGNTTTTTATTTGATCATATTAAGTCAGAGGTTCCTTTTGANACAATTGAAGGAAAAACTCTATTTTTAGAAAAATCTGCTGNATTAATTAATTTAGTTACCTATCCTATATATCGACAGCAATTAATCGAGGGCGTTGCTAAAACAATTGGTCAAAATATCGCTCATGTAGAAAAAGCCATAGAGCAGAATACTTTAAATGAGCCTCCGGTATTTAATGGAAATCCATATGAAATTGATCAACCAAAAAACCAACCTTATCACACTGATATAAAAGCAACTTCATCATCTAGCATGAAGAGTCTGATGTCAAGGATGATTTCATGCGTAATAAATTACCCTTCTTTAGTTAACGATCCTGAGNCTTCTAGCGTAATTGAAGAGCGAGCAAGAAGGCTACCAAAGTCANATGTTTTAGTTGAGTTAATTCGTTTTTCTCAGGTTGAAGCAGANCTTACTAAGGAGGCTTTATTGATGCCCTATAAGGCTAAACCTAGGATTTATTCACGTCTTGAAGAGTTGAGTGTATTGGAGCCATTTTTAAGTGAGTATGAAGCTAAAGAGGAGTTTAGTTATGCTTTGACAGCCGCTGAGAAATATTACGAAAGAAAATCAACAAAAGCTTCTATTTCTTCAGCAAAAACTTATGAAGAGCAAAAGACCGTAATGGAAAAAATTATGAAAGGTAAGGTTAATTCAGACTCCAAGAAAAACAATTAGCTTTCTAACTTTGACTGAATCTCTGGATCATTAATTAGTATCCTTTCCATTGCTTTTTGAAATGCCATAGCGGCAGAGTTTGAGCCTTCACATCGATTTCTCAAAGTTGGGTCCCAAGAAACAAAGCATTTTTTAGGGTAATCAAGCCTAACAGCCATAATATATTTAGGATTTATTACTGGTGAAAAACCTACAAAATAGGTACGCTTAGCTCCATCTTTACTGTATTTTCCATCTATAACCATTTCTGCTGTACCGGTTTTTCCTGCAACCTCATAGCCATCGATAACTGCACGATATCCAGAGCCCTTCATGGAAGTAACTGAGTCAAGTATTTCGGCAATTCTTTGGGTAGATTCTGGAGTAAATACTTGCTGCATTTGATCATCATATGTATTTTTTATAAGTTTGAGCGAAGGCAAAGCACCTTCATTTGCAAATATGAGGTAGGCTCTAGCTAGCTGCGCTAGATTTGTAGTCATAGGCCCATGACCGAAGGATAATGAGCGTTTATCACTTAAACCCCATTTGCTATAGTGCCTTAATTGTCCAGGGTTTTCAACACTTGGCATCAGACCTAGTGATTTTCCAAATCCTAATTTATTCCAGGAGTTATAAAAATCCTCATTCTCAAGTCTTTCAGAAACTACAATTGTGCCAAGATTATGTGATTTTTCTAGAATAAGTTGGACTGTCATTTCAAAATATTTATTATCTGGCAATATCTTTCCAACTCGTTCAGTAACATCAATTAATTCATCATCGGTTGCACTAATCACACCTTTATCTAAAGCTAAAAGCATTGTAAATGGTTTCATTGTTGAGCCTGGCTCGGTTTTATCGGATAAGACACGATTTCGGTAATCATCAGCGCTATAGTTTTGGTGGTTGTTTGGATCTGTTGAAGGGTAGTTAGCGAGAGCAAGTATTTCACCATTTGGCGATAGCACAATAGCAGATGCGGCATCCGCTTCATGAAATTCGCTTGCTCCTTTATAGCATTAAATACATGAAATTGAATGTCTGCATCAATCGTTAAATTAATGTCTGTACCATTTTCAAATTCTTTAATTATTTCAGTTTCATAGTAGATGTTAGAGCCTTCCTTGTCATCAGTAATTTTTTTAACCCCACCGATTCCAGCTAAATACTGATCATACTCAGCCTCAATACCAAAAACCCCAACATTCTCTATGTTAGTTTTTCCGAGTAATGGTGCTATTGAATCCTTTTTTGGATAGTATCGAAAAGCGTTAGATTCTATTTCTACTCCAGCAATTATTTTTTTATTACATGATTTTTTTTCAATTTTTTCTTTTAATTCTGGTTCAATACCAATCAATAATTTAGCTTTATCAATTAAGTTATTTGAAGGTGATATCAATTTAGTTTCGCAAACTTCTATCCACTGTTTTTTTTGTTTTAATCTTGCAATATTATTGAGAATTGGGTCAGTCACTTTTAAGTCCTTCCTAACTATGTAATATTTTCGATTGTTTGCCCTTTTGTTTTCAATAGCTTCCCTAAATTCTTCAATTGGAACTATCAAAGCTTGTGCTAAAGC
>JGI26254J51713_1001147_pt1 | contig 9866 bp, 10 predicted proteins | sample SaaInlV_120m_DNA_3_FD_51713 | JGI IMG/M metagenome (IMG submission 51713)
GAAGGTGATTATACTGTAAAGGCAAATTATGGTGGTCTTATTGATAATGCATCTTTTTCTATTATATCTGGAACACCTTCCATTGGTGAAAAACCATCTGATAAAAATCCCAATGTCTCTATTCCTGGAAAACCGCCTATCACTGATGATACATTTGAAAATGGATATTTTGTTTCTAATGTAAAAACAATTATTGAAAAAGTTAATCGTATTCCTGATAATCTAATTTCTATCTCTACTCAGAATAAAATAATTGATGAACAATCTGTAAAACCTAGAGTTGTATCTGGCTCTATGATTACCATGTCTAAGGACAATCAATCTGATGTTAATTTACGGGTTGTATCTGAATCTGGTATTTGTATAATTGGCTCTACTGATGAATGTCTAGTAAGTGAATCTACAAGAAAACCTGGTCAAATTTTTGATGTAGTTGAAGTTGATGGATTAAATCTTAATGTTCGATATACTGGACCTGATGTGCGTTTAGAGAAATTCAGTATATTGCCTGAATCCTCTGATGAATTCTTACCGGACACAAATTGGAATGTTGAAGTCATAAAAGATAATGAAATTTCTAGATTTTATTATAAGCTGACTTACAAAACTTTCCAGTAAATTTTAATTCCTATGAATTAATGTTTGATTAAATTGAAATTACAAGTTTTAATGTTTTATCAAGACGATCCAAAAAAATGNACTGCAGCCAAAATGGTAAAATTTGGTCTTGCTAAAAATATTAAAAAAATTGGTTCAAAGGGNTTGGTTTTAGATCCATTTTCAGAAAAAACTTTACTTCCAAAAGATAGATCNCTCATTACTTCTATTGTTGGGATTGANTGTTCTTGGAATCTTGCTGATCATGCTTTTTCTCAAAAATTTAATGGGATTAAACGTAAACTTCCTCCTCTCTTTGCTGGAAATCCAGTAAATTACTCAAAATTAAATAAATTAACTACTGTTGAAGCTCTTTCTGGTTCTTTATTCATTCTTGGTTTTAAAGAACAGGGTCTTGAATTATTGAATAAATTCAAGTGGGGTCATACTTTTCATGAATTAAATCAAAATCTTTTTGATGATTATTCCAAAGCTGAGAGTGAGGAACAAATTCAAATTATTCTTAATGATTATGGTTTACTTTGATGTTTAATTTTTAGATATACTGCAATTCCAACAATTATTAAAATTGGAATAATCCAAATATTATAATTTATTTCATTTTCTACATTTTCTACATTAATGGTTGTTTGTGGAAGCTCTAAATTATTTTTAGTAACTAGAAAACTGGATTCATAAAAATCTGGTTTTAAAACTGAATCTGAAATCCCAAATATCTTGATATTATTTGCACCTATTTGCAAATTTTTAGTTAAATTTGATGATAATTCAATAGTGACTTTGTTCTCATTAATATTCAATTTCTCTGATGCTTGAATTTTACCTTTCCCATCAACTAAAAAATATAATATTGAACTTGCATTTTCTGTTTCAATTTCAATATTCTGTACTTTCTCCATATTGAATTATTTTATCCATTTTGATTTTTTTAATTATTGGAAATTGTACATTTTCAAATTCTGACCATTTTCCAATTTTAAATGGATATGAGTTATCCTCAAATGTTTTTACTGTTATTGTTCTTGATTCTGGAAAATATGATTGTAAATAAAATGGACCATTACTAATTACTGCATGATTTTTTTCTTCAATCCATTTAATTGATGAATTATATCTATTTTCATAATAATTTTGCTCATTACCGTTTTGTTTTAATGAATTAGGAATAAAATTATTATTTTTATATTCTTTTAGATTTTCTTTAATTATTTCTGCATCTTTTGGAACAATCAATGATAGCCAATTTACATTTTTACTTGTAGCTCCTGATCTAGAAAATGAAACTTTTCCATCTATTACAGCTTTTTCCATAGCTGAAGTTATTTCCCATGGAATTGGAGTCCACAATGCAGCCCATTCAGCAATTTCGTTCTCATCAAAATGCCAATAATTCACATACACCTCAACTGTATCTTTGTCAAGTTGATTTACTGCTATGATTGTCTGAATGCTTTGTGCTGCCCTTGGTGTAAATTCTGTATCAAATGTTTTATCATTTTCATCTGTCTGTATTCCCCACTCCATTGTAAAATATAATGAATGTAAAATATCATTCATGTCCATTGATTCTCCGTTATGCCAGTTACTGAATTCAAAATCAAAAGTTACTTTGCTTGTTGCTAGTGTATTTGTGGGTACATTGCCCCATTCCTGTAATGATGTATTCCACATTTTTGATTCAATTGGGACTTTGATTTTTTCATTTAATCCTGATGTTTCAACTTCCCATTGTGCTCTAACTGGAAATGTTTCACCTGTAAATGGATGTTTGAATGTTATGGGATCTGAAATTATTCCCCAGATATGTCTGCTGTATGTATCTGTTAGTCCCATAATTGGATTCCATGCTCCTTGATAAATTTGCTTTACCCCAATTGTTAATTTTTCATCATTAGTTTTTACATTAATTGGTGTGAATCTACTTGGAACTCCAGCTCCTAAATCGTTAATCACTCCTTCCACATTTTGATTTACTACGTATTGATCAACTTTACTTGCCAAAAAAATTCTTACTGATTCATTAACCCCTTCTATCACTGCTTCTTGAATTAACTGTGATCTTTTTTCTGAAGTTTCAAAATCTCCTTTGTAAATTTCTTGAGTTAATTCATCCAATTTTTTATTTTCATAATTCCAATATGATGGATCATTGAAACCTGGCATGTTTGAAAACCATGGTGAATACATCTGACCTAATCCTATTGAATCATATTTTACAAATGCAGAACGCCCCCATCCTTCTGTGTATAAATTCCAATTCATGTCTGCTGGGTTTGATCCATACACTACAACAAATGCCTTATTCAAATCACCATAGTCTTTTTTCACTGTAAATCCTAAATTCTCTAATTCTACTGATAATATTTCACCAATTGATTTTCTAACTGGATCATCGCTTCTAATAAAAATTTTAATCTCTATTTCATTATCTTCTACTTTCCATTTATTATCAATTTTTTCTGCTCCTCTTTCTATCATTGATCTTGAAATAATCTCTTCAGCTAATGTGGGATTATATTTAAAATCAAATGACTCTAATTCTTTAATTATTGTGAGGTATTCTGGATCAGTTGGGCCATAATATGAGATAATTGGAGCCCCATACCCTCCCATTAATTCATTAACAATTAATTTTCTATCTAGTAAATAGTTCAAGGCAAACCTTGCATCCTTATTTGAAAATGGATTAAATTTTTCAGATTCTGCTGGATTTACTAGTAGACTATATGATCCACCTGTGGAATCAAAAACTTTCAATCCTTCTCTTGCTTGATTATTTTCTAATCTATCTGACGAAATTCGATAATAATACATGTCAAGATTACCATTTCTGACTTCTTCTAATGCTGTATTTTCATCTAAATATTGAATAAATTTTATTGAATCTACAAAAGTATTTTTCTCTGCAAATGATTCATTATATGTTATTGCTATAATTGAAAGAGCTAGTATGATTACTAGCATTTTTTTCATATTGTTATTTTCTAATGCTTGTAATAAAACCTATATGATAATTAACTGATTTCTTAATCACCTAAAACCTATATCCATCCTATTATTCAAAAATTATAATTGAAAATTCATCCAAAAATGATTATTGGTTTAAATGGAATTATTCAAGGCGGTGTATCTGTTAAGGATTTTTCTAAAGTAACTCAAATTAATGAGGATGATTCTGAGGATATTTTAAATAATTTTATCAATAATGATATTGGAACTCTAAAAGATAATTTCTATTATTTTGAAGATGGTGATAAATTAAAAATTGCAATTATTTTACTGCAAAATGGATTTCCTCTAGATGAAATTTCGATTGCATTGGATTGGAGAGATTTTGAGGGGTTAACTGCTGAAATTTTATCTTCAAAAAATTTTGCAGTAATTAAAAATCTAATGTTAACAAAACCTAGGATGGAAATTGATGTTGTGGGAATTCGTTTGGGTATTGCAATACTGATTGATTGCAAACACTGGAAGCGATATAATTCCTCATCATTAACATCAGCTGTTCAAAAACAGATTGAAAGGACCAAACAATATGTTACTAAAACTTCTGGTTCTATGGCTGTACCTGTAATTGTGACTCTTTATCAAGACAAAATTAATTTTATTGATAAGGTTCCAATCGTGCCTATTTTTCAATTTTCTTCATTCATTGACGAGTTTTATGGAAATATTGATCAGATGAAAACTATAGAAACAGACTAGTGATGAATAATCCTATACAACCAATTACAAATATTTTCGTAATTTTTAATGAATTTTCCAAAGCTTTTGAATAATCTTCATAAATGCTTTGACCCATTACTTTTACTTCTGTTTCATTTTCTAAAATTTCATACTTTGCTGATGTCATGTTTGATTGTGCATTTTCTGCAATTTCCATAAACCATTTTGAAAGTTTATCTGCACTTGTAATTAGTCCTAATTGATAATATCCATTTCTATTTCTGGCTTTAACTGCTGCATAATGTGTATCTGATGTACAAATTTCTAATAAATTATATCCTTTATTTGAGAAATTTTCTATGATTTTTTCTCTAATTCCATTTTCCATGTTATTGGCATCTGCCCATCCTAGAAAATATTTTTTATTATTAATTTTTAGACATGTAATTCCTAATCCTCCCATTGCAAGATCTTCTGTCCATACATCCATGTCATTTGTATTTGCATATCCAAACTCTATTGGAAAACTATTTTTTAAAATTAATGAATCTAAACATGATTTTGCAGCCTTTAACATGTCTTCTCCATCTTCTTTTGATATTTCTTCACCCATTGCATTATGACAATCTACGGTCATTATTTTTGTAAAATTTCTATTATTCCCATACTGCTCAATCTCTTTTTTCATATAACTGGGAATATCTTCCATACCGTGTGGTGATAATGATAAAAATAATAATGGATTATTCCCAAGAAGCATTCCTGTAACTCTTGCCTTGTTGATTTGCACCACTACTGGTTCTGTACATTTCATACCTTCTTCTTTTACTTCGCTTTTTTCTAAGTTTTTTAAATAATTGTTTACTTCGTTTCGTGATGGTAAATTTAATGCATGATCTGAAATACTATGCATTACCATTGCTGATGATGATAAATTTTTGTAGATTAGATATGGTATGTTACTGCCTCCCACTGGATGGTAAGGTCCTGGATGTACTTCTGGTAATACCATTCTAAATTCTTTAGTTCCATCTTGTGATGAGAATTTTATTTGAGATGTACCAACTTTAGTTTCAGTTGCATGTTCTTCCATTAATTCTTCAGCATCTTCTACATCATTACCTTGTGATGCAAGATATGCTTGAATAGTTTTATGTGTACTTTTCATTCCTGGTCTTCCTGCTCTATCTGTCACTATTGACCATGCAGTTGCAATAATTAAAAATGAAAATCCATACCCTATTGCAATTGGATTACTAAGCATTGAAATCCATAATTCTTGTGGAATTAACACAAAAAATATTGCTAGTGGTTGAATGAAAGCAATTGCCCATGCTTTTTTCAGACTTGCTCCTAATGTTGTTGTGTATAAACCAATTCTAAAACTTGCAAACAGTATCATTCCAAATGTAATAAAAAACAATGATGTTTCTTTTGATAACACTAAACTTGATAGTAATCCCATTAGAATTGTAACTACCCAAAGCATATTTCCAAAAAGTGATGAATGTAATGATTTTGAATATTCTTTTTTCTTTGCAAATTTAATATCTAGTAATTGCATTATAGCCATTACTCCTAATACCATTGGTATCCTATACCAAAATTCTTCTAAGTTAAGATTATTGAGATTCCCCAAATATGTTGCTAGTACAATTACTAATCCTACTCCTAGAGAAGCTGCTAATGAAAAATAATGAGATCCTGGATTTACTAAAGTAAGTGAAAATCTATTGTGAATATTTGAAACATCATCTGATTCTTGTTCCATTGTTTTTTCACGGAGCAAAAAATAGATCTGCTATCCATGAAATTGCAATTAAACTGATGGGAATTGAAACTACTATTCTTGGATCCATTTTGAAACCTTTTGTTTCATCCTCAAAGAATCTCATGAGTCCTCCACTTGATGCTGGAAGTGGGGCTGCTTTATCTGCCATTATGATTCAGAAAAATAAATTTTGACATAAAAACTTTATTATTTCTATTTGATTTTTTCCATCATTTCTAATACTAGGTTGATGGATTTGAGTATAGATTGTTGCTTTTCGTGATCGATTTCTTGTTCTAATTCTTTTGATAATACATCTAATTTTTTTTGTAATGTATTTTTTAGGGGGGTTTCTGTTTTTTCTTGAATTACATCTGTTGATATTTTTCTTTCTTCTGGTACACGTCCACAATTTGTACATAATGCATGCCCTTCTTTCATAACTCTCACCCCTTTACAATATGGACATGGCTCACTGAGTAAAGTTGCACCATTTAATAGCATTTCAGCAGCTTTTTTTCTAAGTTCTTCTGCCATGGGTTTTTCTTATTTTGGTATTTAAAAAATCTGATTGTTTTTAGTTTTTCATATTCAAACAAGGCTTAATAGTGCGTATCATTGAATTTATTTCGAACGTATGGCAGTAATTTGTAATACTTGTGGTCTTCCTGAAGACTTGTGTGCATGTGGAGAACTTGCTAAAGATAGTACTAAAATTATAATTCGCTTAGAAACTAGACGATTTAAGAAAAAAGGTACTATGATTGAAGGATTAGATCCAAAATTAAATAATTTAGAAACTGTTGCAAAGGATCTTAAAAATAAATATGCTTGTGGTGGAACTGCAAAAGAAGGCTATATCTTCTTACAAGGTGATCATAGAGATACAATTAAGGAAACTCTAGTTCATTTAGGTTTTGCAGAAGATACTATAGAACTTCACTAGAACAAAATTGCAAAATAAAAATAAAATAATTCAATTACTTGGAATTCCTTTTACTGCTTTATTATCTATAATTTTTGGTTTACTTCTAATTTCTTTTCCTATTGGAATCTATATTGTATTTGAAACTGATATTGGTGATGGTATTAATTATGATTATCCAATTACACATTTAGATATTTTTCATAACACTGATTTCTACCAATCCTCTTTTGATGTAAGTATTGGGGATATTTTTGTTATTTTATGGGTATTTTATCTTGGCATTTTTGTAATTTCAATTCTTGGACCTAAACAACATTTTCTAAAATCTATTTCATCCATAATTTCTGTTGGAAAATATGATGTCCAATTAAATTATATGTTTGCAATAACAAAATGGTTATCTATACTCGTTTTAATTTCTGCATTAATTAACTTCATTCAAGAGTCCTTTGGAATAATAACTGTCCCTCCTCTTGGTGATAATAATCTAATTCAATTTTTTTATGTTTCTCTTGCACCTTTATTGGAAGAATTTGTTTTTCGTATACTCTTAGTTGGAATTCCATTGTTTGCATTGTATTCTGGTCGCGCCTCAATACGTTATTTTCTAAAATGTTTGTGGACTCCTTCTTCATTAAATATACTTGATTCTAAAAAAGCAATTTTCTTAATTATTTTTGTAGGTATTTTATTTGGATTTGCTCATATTGCGTTTAGTGATTCATGGAGTGAAGGTAAATTTGCTCAGGCAACAGCTGGTGGTATCATTTTAGGTTGGGTGTATCTTAGATATGGAATTGTTGCTTCTCTTTTAATTCATTGGGCAACTAATTATTTTATTTTTGCATATGCCCATTTTATTTCTCAAATAAACTATGTTTCTTTAGATGTCGCTTTTTCTAACTCTTTGATGTTATCATTAGAATTTTTATTTTTAGCTTCAGGAATTTTGGCAATTATTATATTTTTAAATAAATTTTATTTAAAAAATCTTTAATTTAAAATTTTTTTAATTTTTTCTACAAGTTCTGGTTTTTCATTTTGTTCTAATAAAATTTTTAAATCTTCTTGATCATCGATATCTAACATTATTCGCTTAACGAATACCATTGCGACATTTAGTGTATGTTCTTTTGCAGTGGTCATGTGTTTTCTATAACTGTCATCATCATAATGGGTTTTCATTAGATCAATTGGCATTCTTGCAAGAGCATTTGTTCCATCAAATTTTCGTGATGGTATTATGATTACAAAATTTGGATGCATTTGATACTTTAACATAAAATCAATATCCTGTGTTTTGATATATGGTATGTCTTGAGGAAATACAATTGATGCATTAAAATTATTTTTTAGTAAATATTCATCTGCAAGAGAAACTGCCTGATTAACACTTTCTTCTTTTTCATCAATTATTGTAATTGTATTGAATTTTTCCCCAATTTCTATAGCTTTTTTCTCTTTTGTAATCAGAATTATTTTTTCAATTTTAGGTGATATGGATAATACTTGTAATATTTCTTCTAGCATTATTTTACATAATGCTTCTACTTTTTCTGAGGGTAATTCTAAACGTGTTTTTGCATTTAAGAAAGTCTTAACTGGAATAATTGCTGCTATTTTCAAGTTAAACGTGCACTTGTTTTAAAATGAAATTTGCTAATGCGTCTTCTGCTAATTTATTTTTCATAGTAATTTTAGTTTCATATGCTTTCATATCTAATTCTTGAATTTTCTTTACTAGTGTCTTATCTTTTGTATCTACAATAACATTTGCACATACATCTGAATACATTTTTGCTAATCCATATGCATTTGATTCTATTCCTGCTGCTTGCATATATTTTGCTGCAGGACCACTAATTGATTTATCCCCAATTAATGGACTTACTGCGATAACTTTCCTCTTGATTTTTGATAATTCTTTTCTAATTCCTTTAATTTGTAGCATTGGACCAATTGATGTTAGTGGATTTCCTGGTGCTAGTATGACCATGTCTGCATCATGTATTGCATTTATTGCCTCTGGATTTGGTCTTGCTTTGTCTGCTCCAATATATTGAATCCCTTCTACTGGATCCATTCCTCTATGTTTCACCCAATATTCTTGTAAATGTAATTCTCCTTTGTTTGTGGTAATTCTTGTTTCAACAGTATTGTCTGTCACTGGAATAATGTTTGCAGTTACTGCAAATTTTTCACACATCCATTTTGTAATGTCACTAAGATTTTTTCCATTTTTTAACATATTAGTTCTAATCAAATGTGTAGCTGCATCTCTATCTCCAACTCCAAACCATGTATCTTCTCCAAATACTTCCATTTGACGTAGAAAGTTGAACGTGTCTTTTTTAATTCCCCAACCTTTGTCTTGATCAAGTAGATCTGCTAAACCATAAATTATTGTATCAATATCTGGACATACGTAGAGTCCGTATAACCAATAATTATCNCCAACATTGGTAATTACGTTGACTTTATCGTGTTGGGCNACTAAACCCCTGACGAGTTTAACCGAACCTGTTCCTCCTGCTAGTACTGTAATCATATCATATCCTCTAAAACAATTTCTCCATATGCTTACTCCATATTACTTTTTAGAAGATCCTGATTTCGTGCCTTATGGTTTATTCTAGGAAATTAGGATAAGTTTATTACGGTTATTTAGTGGATTTTAGTCGTGACTAAGGCTATTCTTTTAACCGTTTTACTTGCTGGTCTTATTGTTATTGGTACAAGTGCTCCTGCATTTGGTGCACAATTAGATGTTACATTAAATCCAAATAATGCCGAATCTCCATTTAAGATGAGTTATCTCAAAACTGTTTTTGTTGAATATCCAAATGGTGGTGATTTGTTTGATGCATTAGGTGGAACTGA
>JGI26254J51713_1001156_pt1 | contig 9823 bp, 8 predicted proteins | sample SaaInlV_120m_DNA_3_FD_51713 | JGI IMG/M metagenome (IMG submission 51713)
GAAGATGAACTCTTTGAGGTGGGAATGGAATCCTACGGTATTGTCTGGAGTCCTGTACAGGAGATGTTAGGAGAGGTGCAGGATATCTATCTTGTCCCAGATGGATTGCTCAATATTATGCCATTTAATGCGATGGTAAATGAAGATGAAGAGGAGTTTTTGTTAACTCTGCTCGACATCCATACAGTCTCTTCTAGTCGAGATCTTATCCCCTCAACCATCCCAACTGCAAAGGGTGGTTATATGGTATTAGCAGGCCCTGATTACGATACCGATGAGGTGGTCGGTAAGAGTGTCTTGAGTGCGTTAAAAGGGAAGCGCTCTGCCGCAATCAATAATCAGGCGATGCGTGGAATGTCACATGGACTGCGTGGGCTCAGCTTCTCGCCACTACCTGGAGCGGAAGAGGAGGGAAGATTGATTGAAGAGCAGACTATGTCTATTGAAACGGAAGGCGCAGTTACGACAAAATTGATTCAGCAGAAAGAAGCACAAGAAAATGTGCTACGAAATATGGAGCCACCAGAGGTGCTCCATATTGCAACGCATGGTTTCTTCTTAAAGGCGAATGAGAACCTTAAAAAACGGCTCAGTAAGTTGACTCGAGGTTCCAATGTGAATATACCGCCGCCAGGAGATAATCCGCTAATGCGAGCTGGACTCGCCTTTGCAGGACTTAATGCCAATGCTAAGATGTTGGGTGAGATTGATACCGATAATGATGGAGTATTAACTGCACTAGAGGTTTTAGGGCTCGATCTAACGGGTACTAAAGTGGCAATTCTCTCAGCTTGTGAAACAGGACTAGGTGAGATTCATGAAGGTGAAGGAGTCTATGGTCTGCGCCGCTCGTTCCAAGAGGCAGGCGCAGGCGCAGTGGTAAATTCTCTCTGGGAAGTGAGCGATGCTGGAACTCAAGCCCTAATGGTCGGACTCTATCAACGGATGTTAGAGGGAGAGGATGTGCATGCCGCACTGCGCAACACCCAAATTGAGATGGTGGAGTCAGAAGAGTGGACACCATATGTCTGGTCAGCATTCTTTATGGTGGAGGGAGTGACAGACTAAATAATTTGAATTTGAATTTGATTTAGAGCTTAAGTTTTAGTGTAGATTGTTCGGTAAAATTATTTAGAATATGCTAATATTAATTTCGTAATTAATTAAGGTGTTGAATGTTAAATTGTAAGTGTTTTTATAAATAAAATTGTATAGTAAGGAGAGTGAAAATGGATAAATTTGGAAAGATATTAGTAACCGCAGTTATCTCTTTTTCGTTGGTGATGCAGAGTGATCTAGTATTGGCGAAGAAAGCTAAAAAGAAAAAAGGTGCGCCAGTGACGATGATTATGAATGTCGAAGGTGGAATTGAGTACACGAAAAACGGTAAAAAATGGAAGAAAGTTCGTCGTAATAAATTCCTCTTTTCTGGGTATAAGATTCGTACAGGTGCGGATGGTAAAGGAACTTTTCTTAACCAGAATACTGGTATGTCACGCACCCTCGGTGCAGATAGTTTAATTGAAATTACAGCTGCTGGAGCAACCGCAACTAGCGGTTCGTTGGGAGATGCAGTTAAAGGGAGTGGTGATCTAGTTGCTAGCCTCGGTAATCGTTTCAAAAAAGGTCAAAAATATACCACGGTTCGTCGTGGTCTTAAGATCAAACTGGGTGCAGCAAAACACTCTAAACGCTCCCCATATAGACTCTCTGCGGCATGGCCTGAATTGGTTTGGGATAATGTATTGGAGAATCCAGTAGTGCAGAAAGCAGCTAAGATCACTCCAGAAAACTACTCTAATTTTCATTACCGTATTACAGTAGATGGAAGTTCTGTTGATGTCGCTGCTCCTCAGGGGGCGGATATGGTTCGTTATAGCCTTAAGGAGATGACACCAGGAGAGCATAAATATAAAGTTGAGCTTATTAAAGGTGAAGAGTTAGCCTCTGAGCCAGTTAAAAGAGCGAGCTCTTTCGAGTGGGTTAGCAGTGCTGAGCAAGATAAGATTATGCTGCATAAAGAAGCTAGAGGTGGCGATGAGTTGCTTGAGGCGATCTCTCTGGATAATGACGGAATTAAAGTTGGAGCACTTGATCTCTATCTTAAATTCTTCGCTGAAAACCTCGATGAGATCGATATGCGTCCACAGATGTTAGAGCATATTCGTAAGCTTAAACTTGGTGAGCTACTCTCTAGAGAGGGTGAACTCTATGTTAAGCTGAAAGAGGAAGATGAGGGGTAGTTTTTAGAATGAAAAAGATTTTTGGTCGTTACGACATATTTATAACTATCGCTCTATTTTTTGCGATGATTCCAGCTGAACGCAGTGAGATATTCTCACTGCTAGAGGAGCAAACACTATCTGCCCGCCAAATTCTAAGAATGAGTTATGGCGATCCAGATGAGACGGCATTCTCTATGGATCAGGTTATGTTGGTAAATACTGATGAGCAATTCTTTGAGGAGTATGGCAGCTTCCCACTACGGCGTACTGATATTGCGAAGATTGCCACTCAGCTTGATGGAATGGGGGCTAAAGTTATCGCGCTCGATGTCCTGATGGATTTTCCTAGCTCTTACAATGAGGATCCAGAAACGGCAGCAGCATTGAGTGAAACTGGTAAAGCGTTATTAGTATCTCAAGCTGAAATTGAGGATGGTAAATTTAAGCAGATGAACTATCCAACTGAAGGGCTTAGAGACTCAGCTAAGAGTGGCTACACTAATATATCCTCCTCTAGCTCGATTGTTACAAGCCTCTCCAAACTAAAAGTTCGTGCTGATACTACGGTGGCTAAAGATGGCTGGCCTTTTGCAGTACAGGCGTTGGCAATGTACTACGATGCAGAGCCAGAGTTGATAAAAGATGGCGAGGTTACGATTCTAAAAATTGGTGATAAGGTAGCTGTTGAGTTGGATCAGTTTAACCAATTTAATATTGATTTCCCAGCATTACCAACTGGAACTCAGTTTCTGAGCGAGAGTGCAGGAGTGAGCGCAATGGAGATCTTAGAGTTGGATGAGGATGAGCTGGAAGATATGGCTTATCTATTTGAAGATAAGATCGTGTTGGTTGGTGATACTTCTGAGGTCTCTCACGATTGGTTTGATACTCCAGTAGGGATGGTCTATGGAATTGAAATTATTGCTGATAGTATTCACACTTTGCTGCGTGGAGCACCACTCAAATCTGCATCTGATGAGCAGGAGAAAATCGTATTAATGGTGGTTATGGTTCTTTTGATTCTAATGAGTTTTGTAAGTAGTCCGCTCGGAATGTTTGGAATAGCATTGCTAGTTTTTGGGAGCTATATTGGGTTGGTTACTAAACTCTATATTGGAAGCGGTGAAGTATATTCGATGAGTTATCTATTGTTCGCAGGTATCATATCATATCTGATTATCAATTTACGCCACTACCTATTAGAACGCAGTCAGAAAGGTTTCGTAACTGCCGCCTTTGGGCAGTATCTGTCTCCTGATGTTGTAGATGCACTAGTTAAAGATCCAACCAAGATGGCTTTAGGTGGTGAGAGCCGTGAGATGACTGCATTCTTCTCGGATGTTGCGAGCTTCTCTACGATCTCAGAGAAATTAACGCCAGGAGAGTTAGTGTCACTGCTTAATGAATATCTAACCGCAATGTGTGACATTATTGCAGATACTGGCGGCACTATTGATAAGTTTGAAGGTGATGCGATTATCGGTTTCTGGGGTGCCCCTTTACCAATGGAAGATCATGCTGTGCGTGCCTGCTACAGTATTATCGATCAGCAGAAGTTCCTTGTTCCATTTAGAGAAAGGCTGATTAAAGAGGGGAATATTCCTGTTGAGTTTACCGTTCGAATGGGCGTTAATACTGGCCCGATGATTGTCGGCAATATGGGATCTACTCAGCGCATGGACTACACTATGATGGGAGATTCAGTAAATCTGGCGGCTCGTCTGGAGGGGGCGAATAAGTTCTATAAAAACCATCAGATGATCTCTGAGTCAACCTATGCACAGGCAAAAGACTTTATTGATACTAGAGAGCTTGATCGGATCCGGGTAGTTGGTAAAAATGAACCAGTCACTGTCTATGATGTGTTGGAGCGTAAAGATCAGACAAGTGGAGCGATGGCTGACCTAATGCCGTTCTACCTGAAAGGTCTCGAACTCTATAAGCAGTTAGATTTTCCTGGAGCTCAAGAGCAGTTCCGTAAAGCATTACAGGTTATAACAAAGGATGGTCCATCTATCACCTATGTTGATAGATGTCAGCACTTTATAGATACTCCTCCAGAAGCAGGCTGGGATGGAGTCTGGACACATACGGAGAAAGGTTGATATTGCATGAGCAATAATTAATGATTAGCACTCCTTATGAAGAGTGGCAGAAAAAATCTGTCAATCGTATTCCATTTATTAATCATGCGCTCTTGATTTCAGTAATAGTAGTCTTGGCAGCAGCGTTGTTGTGGGCTAACTGGGCAGTATTGGATGAGGTTACTCGTGGTGAGGGACGAGTCATTCCATCATCTCAAATTCAAATAATTCAGAATCTTGAAGGAGGGATTGTAGAAGATATCTTAGTGCAAGAGGGGGCAGTAGTAGAGCATGGAGAGGTTTTGATCCGGCTATCTGATACCCAATTTATATCTGACGCTAAACAGAACCGTTTGGAGTCTCTCCACCTACTCGCAAAAATAGCCCGTTTAACAGCAGAGGTCAATGGTGGTCACTATAAACCACCCGCAGAGGTAGTTGCAGAGCATCCTCAATTTAGCGATAGTGAAGAGTATGCTTATAAAATAAGAGAGTCAGAATTTAATGGAGTGATAGCAATTCTTGAGGCACAGCGCAAACAGCGTCAGCAAGAGTTAGCTGAGATGGAGGTTAATGTCGGTAATTTTGCTGAGAGTTTACGCCTCGCAGAGAGAGAGATGGAGATTGCTGAAGGGGTGATGGCAACAGGAGTAATGCCAGAGATAGAGATGGTAAGACTTAAACGGGAGCTGAAAAATTTAGAGTCTCAGTATGAGGGGAGCAAGATTGCTATTCCTAGAATTGAGGCAACTATCAATGAGATAGAGTATAAGATCAAAGGAGAGCGCAACACCTTTATTGCAGAGTCTAGCGGGGAGCTTAATGAATCTAGAGCTACTCTATCTCGTCTTCAAGAGCAGCAGCACTCTCTAAATGATAGGTTGGAGCGTACTGAAGTCCGCTCCCCAGTGCATGGAGTGGTTAAGAAAATTAATGTTACTACTAGAGGAGGAGTTATTCAGCCTGGGGTGGAAGTGATGGAGGTTGTTCCACTTGATGATAAACTACTTATAGAAGCGAGAATTCGTCCTGCAGATATAGGTTTTCTCCGTCCCGATCAAGAGGCGATGATTAAGTTTACAGCTTATGACTCTACAATTTATGGTGGCTTAAAAGCTAAATTAGACCATATTAGTGCTGATACAATAATGGATGAACAGGGTGAGCGTTACTATAGAGTGCGCTTGCGTACGGAGAAAAATGCACTTGGGTCAGCAGAAAAACCGCTGCCTATTATTGCAGGTATGACAGCGACGGTTGAGTTATTAACTGGGCATAAAACAGTGCTGGATTATCTCTTAAAACCAATTTTAAAAGCACAACAGAGTGCACTACGAGAGAGATAAGTTATTATGGCTAGAGATAGTAATGTAGAGAATATGGCTGATTATGAAGAGCGAATTAGCCAGGCGCACGCCGTGATGTCACTCTTTCAGGAGTGGGATATTGGCAAGCCGCAGCAGATGAAATTGCTCGGAATTGAAGGCGAAGAGCGTGAATTAACTAAATTCAGAAATGGTTCTCCTCTACCAGATAATAGAGAGGTGCTTGAGCGCGTAGATAGTTTAATAAAGATTGGCAATGCTCTGCATATAAATTTTCCAAGAACCCTTGCTGGAGGAGCTATCTGGTTACGAAATACTAATAAGTACCTACCTAAGCGTCCACCACTAACTATTATGTTGGAGGATGGCATCGTGGGTATTCGTCAAGTTTTAGTGCGTTTAGACTGCACTCAGGGTTGGGATTGAGTAACTGAAAAATGGGAAGACAAAGAAGAAAACAGCTCCCTCAGGAGCCTATCGAAGCTACTATAGAGTCACTAGCACATGATGGCAAGGGAATTACTCATCGTGATGGCAAAGTGGTCTTTATTCCAGGAACTCTTCCTGGTGAAGAGGTGAGTTATAAACTAACTGGCAGTCGGCGTAACTTCGATTCTGGAACGCTATTAAATGTTATAACCGCATCCTCAGATAGAGTTGAACCAGTATGTCCCCATTTCTCTCTTTGTGGTGGCTGCTCCCTGCAGCAGATGGATAGCACTGCACAGATTAATTTTAAACAGCAGACGATGCTAGATAATTTTTCTAGGATAGGAAATAGCATTGAACCAGAGATAACTCTTTTACCGCTTACAGGTGCAACCACTGGTTATAGGCGTAAAGCTAGGTTGGGGGTTAAGTATGTTGCAAAGAAGGGCGGTGCTCTAGTTGGATTTAGAGAGAAGCAGAGTGGTTACCTAACAGTTATGGACTCCTGTCTTGTTCTTCACCCTGCTGTTGGGGAACGAATTGAAGACCTTCGTAGTCTGATTAGTTCTCTCGATAGTTGCGATAAAATCGCACAGATTGAAGTAGCGTGTGATGATACTCAATGTCTATTGGTGTTTAGAAATATGGAACCTCTTTCCGATGGAGATATAGATAAACTTGATAACTTTGGCAAGGAGAAAGATCTAAAAATATATCTCCAGCCTAAAGGGCCAGATACCGTAGTTCCACTAAATGAGTTACACCAAACCGTACTCAGTTACCGTTTAGATAGCTTTGACTTAGAGTACAACTTCCTCCCAACAGATTTTACTCAAGTAAATAGTGAGATTAATCAGCGGATGATTCCTATCGCTATAGAGATGTTAGAGCTAACTAAAGATGACGAAGTTCTTGATCTATTCTGTGGGATAGGCAATTTCACCCTTCCTATTGCACAACAGGCTGGAGTGGTGGTTGGAGTTGAAGGAGATGAGGCACTAGTAGAGAGGGCTCGTTCTAATGCTACAACTAACGAACTTGAGAATGCGGAATTTTATACAGTAGATCTTCAAGATGAAGAGAGCGGTGGAGTCTGGTTAAATAGTCGTTACAGTAAAGTTCTGATAGACCCGCCACGAAGCGGAGCTCTAGAGATAGTGCAAAAAATGGTCAAAATAAAACCGCAACGCATCGTCTATGTCTCCTGTAATCCAGCAACTTTAGCCCGTGATGCTGATGAACTTGTCAACAATCAAGGGTATACAATGGTATCCGCAGGGGTTATGGATATGTTTCCTCATACTGCACATGTTGAGTCTATAGCCCTTTTTGTTAAATAATATAAGGTTATTCTCGTTGCACGACCTCGTTCCTCGGTTCCAACGCTCCTGCACTGCGTGAATTTAAAGAATCAGCAGGGCAGGGGGATGCTAAAGCTCAATCCAACCTTGAAATAATTAGGGAAATAATTAGGGTCAGAGTGTGATTTATTGCCGCTAAAGTAATTGTTGGCTAAGTTGAACAAGGTGTGATATCTTCCTACTGTTTACAGCTAATGCAGCAGCTTTAGGCAACTGTGAAGAGAAATATCTACTACACTGCTAATATTACTATCTGATCATTTGCTGTTAGCTCTAACCAACAACCAATAATATAGCTGACTTGATTAGTGTATAGTGCAAAAGTAAAGACCTGACCCTGTGGATTACAGCCAATCTTTGGCAGCCGCTGATTTGGGTCGTTAGCATCTTAAAAAGATAGTGCATGTTGTATTTGTATATGCTATCATATCTGTATGATTATAACACTGGATACAAATGTAATATTAGCAGGATTACTCAGTAAAAATGGTGCATCTCATCTTATTTTGAACCTTATTCTGAAAGAAAAAATAAATATTGCCATTTCTACCCCAGTAGTTCTCGAATATGAAGATGTACTAAACAGAAAGGAGATATTGAAAAGGTTAAATATATCTAAAAATCAGGTGCAGGATATAATAGACCTACTCTTACTACTTGCAGATAAGCAATGTATTTATTATCGACTACGACCAAATTTACTAGATGAAAATGACAACTTATTTATTGAATGTGCATTTGCTAGTAATAGCCAATATTTAGTAACCTCAAATATTAAAGACTTTGAAAGAGGAGAATTAACAAACCACCCATTCAAAGTAATAACACCCGGAGATTTTTATTACCTATGGAGGAATGAAAATGAGTAAAACACAAGTTGTTACCTTAAGAGTTCCAAGTGAGCTAAAAATGCGTATGGAATATGAAGCAAAGCATCAAGGCGTATCAATGAATAATCTAGCAAATTATTTTCTAACAACTCAACTGAGTCAGATAGAAGCATTATCAAAAATTGAGCAACGAATATCACAAAAAAATATTACTGAGCTTAAATTTAGTGTACAGAAAATACTTAGTGCAGTACCAAAGAAAAAAGAAATACCAGAATGGGATGTTGTGAAATAGATTATGCTAACAATAACATGCAGTCGGACAAACAAAAGCCGTGCGATTTTTGCAGAGCAAAAATACGCCCCCTTTTGTTAGCCGCTGATGCTGGTCGTTATGCACCCTCACCGAGCCAGTCAATTTTCACCCGATTAAAACAAGGTTAACTCTATGACAAGTACCCAACAATTTGACGAACTAAAAAGACGCATCTGGCAGATTGCCAATGAGGTGCGCGGCACGGTGGACGGATGGGACTTCAAGCAGTATGTGCTTGGCGCGCTTTTCTACCGTTTCATCAGTGAGAATTTCGCTCGCTACATNGAAGGNGGAGACGAAAGCATCGACTACACCAAGCTGGACGATGACGTCATNACGGATGAGATCAAAGATGATGCCATCAAGACCAAGGGCTACTTCATCTACCCCAGCCAGCTCTTTTCCAATGTCGTCGCCAAGGCGAATGACAACGAAGATCTTAATACGGATCTCAAGGCGATCTTCACCGCTATTGAGAGCTCGGCCATGGGTTACGCCTCTGAAGAGGACATCAAAGGGCTGTTTGATGATTTCGACACCACGAGCAACCGCTTGGGGAGGACGGTCAAAGACAAGAACACCCGCCTTACTGCCGTATTGAAAGGGGTGAACGACCTCGACTTTGGACACTTTGAAGACAACGAGATCGACCTCTTCGGGGATGCCTACGAATATCTGATCGGCAACTACGCCGCCAACGCGGGGAAGTCGGGTGGTGAGTTCTTTACTCCTCAGCATGTTTCCAAACTCATTGCCCAGATAGCCATCCATGGGCAGAAGAGCGTGAACAAGGTTTACGACCCCGCCGCAGGTTCCGGCTCCCTTCTGCTACAGGCGAAGAAGCACATGGATGACCACTTGATCGAGGACGGTTTCTTTGGTCAGGAGATCAACCACACGACTTACAACCTAGCGCGGATGAACATGTTTCTGCATAACGTGAACTACGACAAGTTCAACATGCAGCTGGGCAACACCCTGACCGAGCCTCACTTCCGCGAAGACAAACCCTTTGATGCCATCGTCTCGAATCCACCCTACTCGGTGAAATGGATCGGTAGCGATGACCCCACCCTCATCAATGACGAGCGTTTCGCCCCCGCCAGTGTGCTGGCACCCAAGTCCAAAGCAGACTTCGGCTTTGTGATGCACTGCCTCAATTACCTCTCCAGTAAGGGGCGGGCGGCCATCGTCTGCTTTCCGGGGATTTTTTACCGTGGTGGCGCCGAGCAAAAAATCCGCCAATACCTCGT
>JGI26254J51713_1001179_pt1 | contig 9715 bp, 8 predicted proteins | sample SaaInlV_120m_DNA_3_FD_51713 | JGI IMG/M metagenome (IMG submission 51713)
TTCTCTGTGTCTTTAAAAACAACATTTCTATGTAAATTACCCATATTAGCCGTGCTGGAGGTATATTCATAGGCAGCAAATGTCGTGAACTGTCCAGGCACGTAATGCTGATCTGCCGCATCAATCGAATCCCGCCATGCCGTCCTTACGACGTCCAGTACTTCTTCACGGTCTAACTCTCCGGACCGGATCTGCATGACTGCCTCAGGCAGAAATGAACTAAACGTCATGAGCCGTTTAACCACGTCAAACGTTCCGGTGCCCATGTTTTCTGGCGCATTCAGGTCATGGTATGGCTTGGAGAATGGTTTTTTTGAAAATTCTGTTGATGTATCTGCAGCTGCTTCGAGGACACCTAAAAACATTGCGTGATCGGTCACTGCATAAAAATCCAGCGGACGGGAGAGCTGCATCAAAAAACCGGCTGGATTCGAAATCGATTCACCTTTCGCGAACCGATAAGCATCATAGGGTGTTGCCAAAGTGCCGAACGCATAGCCATCAAAAGAATAAGTCGTGTGAACATGCAAATCACCGAAATAGGCCTTGCGCTCAACCGGCTTGTTGATTGAAGCACCTGTTTTTTCGTGCTCGCGCTGCAGCAGCTTTGTTTCCGTGTCGAAGATTTGTGCACTTCGATTTCCGCCCCTTGCCTGCTCTTGCAACCGCACATCAGCGGCTGCTGTTTGAGCAATAATCTGTGCATTTGAATGCGCGTCAGCAGGCAAACTTAGCGCCTCCTCTGATTCGCGAGAGCAAGCAGTCAGCAACAGCGTAGCCAACATCAGGGCCAGTAATTCTCGTTCGATTTGTAAAGTCTTCATAGCTAGCATTTCCAATTAAGGTTTCACCTTATTCAGTATTTTGATCGTGTTTAAATAACCAGATGCCATCGATCTGATCTGAAAAATGATCATTGCGCACCTCGGTATCCTTTCCCTGCTCAAGATTGATCTCGACCCATCCCGCTCAGTCGCGAGCTTCTAATAACCAAAAATGTTTTCGGCGAAGGCCTGAGGCATCACCGCCAATAGTGAGTCAGTCATATCCGATGAGTCATCATTGTTCACATCAAAAACACAGAGTATGTATCTCGCCCATTGGGCGAATCATGCTGTCAGGGACCATTAACAATAATCTCATCGCTATCGATGGGCAGATCAAACCACATAAGATCTTTTGCAAGCAGAAAGTTGTCAGGCATACCGCGTTTAAAGACCTCTTCCAGTACACCGTTCAATGGCACAGGTACCAGATGGTAGAAGGCCACCATATCTACATTCGACTGCTCGCCGAGTTCAATCAAAGCATCCGTAGATGCGTGATAGTCCAGCACATCAGCTACGATTTTTGATTGCCTCGGCCGTTCTGCTGCGCCCAGCGCTTCAGACAGCGCAGTAACAGTTGGCACCGAGAGCGCATCGTGTAGTAACAGATCTAGATCGTCGACGATTTCGCGGGTATCACCATTTACATTACCGTCCCCGGAAATGACAACGCTGCGACCGCGATAGTCAAAGCGATAGCCTACCGCCGGTTCGATGGGGGGATGCTCGGTAGCGTAGGCGGTGATTTTTAGATCGCCATCGTCAAGAATCACGCCCGGCGCAATTGTCTTGTGCTGCAACACACCAAGTGCCGGAGGAAGCAACGCTTCGCCGTGATGGCCCGTGCGATAAATACGATCAAGCCGATAGCCCGCGTTCACGGCACTGGTTACTTCACCAACACCGGTAGGACCGTAAACCATGAGCGGTGCTGGTCGGCCAGCCACCCAAGAGCCGAGGTTTACTTCATATATTTCTGCAATGTGGTCAGAGTGAAAATGCGTGAGTAGCAGGCCCTGCAGCCGCTCTGTTGGCAGCCCCATGCGGTTGATGTTATCCGTAGAACCTGCGCCTGAGTCGATCAGATAGAAGTGCTCCGGTGTTACGACAGCGATACAGGCTTGAGCCTGACCCATGCCCAAAGGAGATGCACTACCGCAAACAAAAACCCTGAGGCTCGTTGATTCTGGAAAAGCCTCGGCGCCTCGTTCGGCAACAGCAGCGGTACCGCGAACTAGCAGCGCGTCTTGTACTGAGGGCAGTTTTAACAATGCCTGGCCAATGCCTGCCACAGCCGCCACAACAAGTAGCAATATGATCACTTTTTTCATTTTCCGACACCTCGCTTTAACTTACGGCAACACTTTGAGTTTCTGGGGTTAGTCCTGCGTTTTTATTGATCTTGGCAGGTACTGAATGGGTGAAGACCACGCGCGTTCCTGTAACGTTGCCGCGAGGTCAGCACGCGGCTGAGTGCCGGCTCGAATGGCGTCCCACGTGTTCCAACGACAGGTAGGATTCTCTAACACCCGCGCATAATAGAAAGCGCGTTCGTTGGCGTCAAAGTTAGGATCAGTCCAAACAACACGTAGATCCGTGCTACCGGTATTGGCGCTGAAACTACAATCGCTCAAGTTGACTGTGGCGCCGTTATCCGGGCAACGATTCGTGCTGGCGTTTACCGCGACACCGCCCGCACAAGCTACGTCAATGACGTCTTCAAAGGTTTCGCCAGCTGCATTAATCCAGCCTTTAATTATCTGAAGTCGCTGCAGCGGTGCGCTGTTAGCATCCGCCTGCGCCCAGATAGCAAATTTCGGTGCGGTATGCTCAAGGAGACTTCCACTCTCGAGCTTACTTGCTAAAGTAGATGGCGTAAGATCGGCACCCATCGTCACACCGTTGGCATAGGCATACGAAACGCCACTGGCTGTATCCAGCAAGTCATCGGGGAAATCATATCCGGCAAAAAATCTTAGTCGTAGACGCGGACCTGATGTCGCGAAGGTTTCTTTTCGACGAAATGCGGCATAAATTGCTTCACGCGTATTTTCTTCAGCCCATACAGCTGCCAGGCCTGCCGCACCAAATTCAGTTTGTTGACTGCCTACATAACTGTTGCCATCTACTTCTGCCACACGCTGATTAGGAAGAAGACCATAAACGGTGCTTTCCAGAAAACCTACCGGCACAGAACCACGGGATTGCGCATCTGCAGACAAGACACCTAACTTGGAAACAAAGTTAGCTTCATCATTTTGTGAAGCGGCCACATGGGTATCGCTGGAGCCAATGAAACCAAGCGCAAAAGGATTGGTAACGCCCTGCGCTTCTATTTCCAGTCCATGCCGCAACGCTTCACGCACATAACTGCCTTCTGCTTTACTGGCTATAGGCTTGCCCATGCCAACACCGCGCGTACTCACTAACTCAAAAGCCGCCCATTCATCGCGCGTTGACAACAGGGGATGGGTTTCAGACGTGCCTTTAATCTGAGTGATTTCTACCAACGGTTCATTACGAATGCGTTGCACCGCATATTCATCATCAATTGGGTCACCCGCCCAATCCTCGAGCGTAAACATATGACCATTCGACTTGTTCGAGTTATGCGGAATAGCCATAGATTCCACCCCGTCCTCACGCAACTTGTCCATCCAATCCCACAAGTCTTCAGGGTTGCGCGAGTGCATTCGCGAAAATGGCACTTCGGGCAAGCGATCACTACTCTCGAACACAACGTTGCGATGCAGACTACCGTTATCGTCCGCTATGGTTGTGTACTCATAAGCGACAAAGGTGGTGAATTGCCCGGGATCGTTGTGTAGGTCTGCCGCATCAATTGAGTCAGCCCAGGCGCTTCGTGTTATTGCCAACGGCTCTTCAGGGTCGACCTCGCCATCGACAATCGATAAAGCCAATGCCCGCGCAAGACCGAAGCTACGCATCCGGTCCAGCACGCTCCATCTATCCATGTTATCGGGCGCATTGAGATCATGCACAACTTGTGCGAAAGCGTATTTGGAAAAATCGGTGCTGGTATCTGCCGCGACCGGCGCCACCCCCATAAAAAAACCGTGATCCGTGACGCCGTAAAAGTCCATCGGTTCACGCAGTTGCATGTCAAAACCTGACGGGTGTTTGATTGCTTCACCTTTTGCAAAACGATAAGCATCGTACGGCGTTGCTAGGGTGCCAAAGGCATAGGCGTCAAACGAGTATTTTGTGTGTACGTGTAGATCACCGAAATAGGCGTTTCGTTCCGGATTGATCGGCGGCTTGTTAACCGGACTCTGATCCGATTCCGTGCTTGAACGACGATCAATGATCTTATGCTCGGTCTCAAACAACGGCTGCCTGAGCGCCATGCGCTGCTCCTCCGTTGGCTGGGTGCCGCCGCCACATGCACTCAGGAGTGCCCCCACAAAGATGCAACCTGTGATCATTTCTCTTTTTATCATTTACCTGCCTATGCTGCTCACGAGCGACAGCGGAATCCGAAGGAGACGCGCCTGACTTTCATAGCGAATGTTAATTAGCGTTATGCTAAATTGTAATAGCACAATGATAACTGTTAATATCAATCAAATGCAAATACATTGAACCGACCAACCACCCATAGCAGGCAACCGAGTAAACCAGTGATTAAAACTGACCCAACGAAAAAGAAAAGAAGTCGTGCGGAAACGGAACAGAAACTTATTCAAGTCGCGCTCAAACTACTGAGAGACAAGGGTATCCTTGCCGGCCTCAATCTACGCGAGGTAGCCGACGGAGCGGGAGTAAACAGAGGCAGCATTTATCACTATTTCGGCTCGAGACAGGAGCTACTGCGCGCAGCGATCAATCGTCAATTTAAATTTATCGTCGAGTCTTTGACCAAAGGTGCGGAACCTGCTCGATTTGTAGCGCGGCGCCTAAGAACTTTCCGCAGACACAGCGTAGATGCAACCAACGACAGCCAACTGCGCGCACTGCTAGTCATTGATGGCGACGACACTGTTGATCCGATTCCTTTATACGACAGTCTCCTGAGCCAACTGCGCCAGGATGTGATCGACGGCGATATCGATCGAGGTCACGACCTTGAGGCATTACAAGTGGCTATCTCTGCAATGCTCAGGGGATATCGCATCTTTAGATTGCCCTATGCTAAGCGGGTTGGCGTATCGCCCAAAGAGCTAGATAAAAGATTAAGCAACATATTTCAAACCTGGCTCGAGGCGATGGCTAAACCCCCGAAAGACCCTCTCTAACAAGCCTGCCGAGCGACGGCTTCAAACAGCGACGGTCAAAAAACGGTATAACCGCCGTCTACTGTCACTTCCTGACCCGTGTGAAATGTCATGGTTGTGTCTGCTAAGAACGCACCAATTTCACGAAATTCGCTGGGGTCGGCCCAACGCCGCGCTGGCGTCCGCTGCGTTGTCACCGTGCGAAACTTGTCGTTGTTATAACCACCGGACGCAAGATCGGTAATGGTCCAACCTGGCAGCAGCGCATTCACCCGAATCTCGTAACGGGCAAGCCCCACCGCTAGGGCCCGAACAAGACCATTTAAACCCGTTTTTGCCGCGCCGTAAGCTTCATTACCCGCAGCGCCATGAATTGCTGAGGTTGAAGAGACTGCTACCAGACTGCCACCCTCGCCTTGTTCGATCAAAATTTTGCTGGCCTCTCGCAGGGTCAGAAACACACCATCGAGATTAATCGCCATCACACTGCGCCAATCAGCCAGGGACATATCGATAAATTTCTTACCTGTACCACCGCGACCAGCATTGGCAAACAGACCATCCAATCTACCGAAGTCATCAACGGTTCGTTTCATCGTATCTACAATCGCTGTTTCGTCTCCAACGTCGCACACATAGGCTGCCGCTTTAACACCTATTGCTTTTAGCTTATCTAACGCTGCCTGATTTTTTTCGTCATTGCGCCCCCAAACGGCAACACTGCCTCCAGCCATGGCGATACCTTCAGCCATACCGAGCCCAATCCCNCCGTTGCCTCCGGTGACAACATAAACCTTACCCGTTAAGTCAGCCATCTCTGCACTCCGTTTCTTATTTTTCATATACTTTTGTTTTAACAAGCATATCAAACTTAAACAAACTAAGGCGCATTGGCTGACACACAGGCAACTCGCCTTCGGCGATTTCAACCGGTTTGTTCTGCCGGCAAGAAAAGCACAGTTTTATTTAGATGAGTTAGAATAATCGCCGATAGTACTTTTCATACAGCGATGCACACATCAGCATCCGTACAGCAGGTGAGACTGAATGACGCGAGAAAGAGTAGATGGCCGAATGGAACGCCGCAGAGCCAGTCGAAGAAAGATCATCGATTGTACTCGCGAGTTAATCATTGAAGGCTATGCCGAACCGACCGCGGAACAAGTTTCTCATCGAACCAGCCTGACCACGCGAACCCTGTTCCGTCACTTCCCGGACATGAAATCACTTTATCTAGAAGTGCTGTCAGAAGGGCGAGAGCTAGCACTTGCCGTGATGGATGAACCACTGCCACCTGGAAACACCACCCAGATGCTTCACACAATCGTAGAGAGGCGCGCGCGCGTTTATGAGCACCTTCTACCCACGCAGATTTCACGGACTATGCTGCTGCACAGGTCTGATCAAGCGAAATCCGATACCCGGAATGATGTCAAGCGGCGAAGAAAAAGACTCAGGGCAATTCTGCCTCCAGNGGCAATCGCTGACCCGTTAATGTTTGAGGCAATCGATGGCGTGCTAGGCGTTATGTTTTGGGTTAGCTTGCGTCGAGATCAGAAACTGTCTGCCAAGCGCGCGCAAGAAGTGATGTTGCGCGCCGCACTGCGCCTTACCGACACATCNTAGGTAAGAAACATCAGCGCAAAAGCCCAGATTTTCATATCCATTATCTTTCTGACAGCAACGCCAACATCGCCTGCGCTGTCTCACGGCCGGAATTCTGGTTCTGCCCCGTGACGAATCGCTTCTCTTCATCGACNACAGTGTGCGTGGCTAAAACGTCGCGGAATGCACTGTTCGCCTCAAATCGAGCACCGGCTTTACGCAGTTCTGTTTCTGGATGCAGTGGTGTCACCTCAATACCCAATTCTTTGATCTGCTTATCCGTGACGCCTGTCATCTTACGTCCAGCAATCAGCAGATTACCTTCGCTGTCAAGCGCTTTAATCAGACCAAGCACCCCGTGACAGACGCCACCAATCAGCGGCTTCTTCTCACTATAGTAGGCTTCACTTATCTTTTTTCCCAAAACCGGTGACTGCCCCAAGTCATAAGCAGCACCCCAACCTCCAGACAAGAAAACAATGTCGTAGACAGTGAAATCGACGTCCTCGACCGCAATGGAGTTAGTCACCTTTGCCTGCAAGACAGCATCATCCATATAGCGTTCGTCCTCGGGCGTTCTAACAACAAAATTGAGCGTCTGCGGATCAACGGGAACCTGCCCACCTTTGATGCTCGCGACATCAATCTCAAGACCAGACTGCAGAAAACTGTAGTAAGGATGGGTTAGCTCTGACGCCATCACGCCCGTTTCATCGCCTGTCGTCTCACCGGGCGCTGACAACACATCATGGCTTGTCGTGATGATCAGCGCCCGCCTTCCCGGCAACGGCCCCGCTATCTCTCCCTGAAATTCAGGGTGTAGCCCCGCCGTGTGCAATATTGTTGGTAGTGCGAGCGCAGTAATAGCCATCAATGACGCAACGACACCAAACGAGATCAGTAATTTTCTTTTCATCTTAATTCCATCCTAATTGAATCCTCGAACCCCGGGGTTTGGGGTACTTGTGTTCTTCCGGTAGCTGACAGAGGCGATCCATTCTCGTGATTGAACCATCCGCGTATTCCCAGATGAGTTGTTCACGATCCATATATCGTTGCACGACAACAGGCCCCCAACCAAACACGTGAAAATCCAACACACCATCATTCCAAATCATGCTCGCGGACGTTCTTGGGCAATATTCCCGTTCACCAATAACAAACAACACCTGACCTTCGGTATCGTTCGAAGTCAATCCACCGGTGCTGTTAGGCCCACCATCATGAATAATGCCAGAAGCGGTGACGACGACCCTTGAGCCGCATTGCTCAACACGCTCGACGTGCCCTGTGTGACCACCCTCAACGCCCACCCAAAGGCCGCGGATATCATCCGCACCCTCAGGCAACGGCTCGGTACATTCAGCCAGAACAGGCAGCGGGAAATGATCGTAGCTACAACCCGGCGTATTACCTTTCGGTATCTCGGCCGCCAATTTGCCGCTGCCATCGAGCACAGGCATCTCGCAGTAATTGAGCGTGCTGCCATCCCCACCCAGGGTCGCAGGATCTATCGTAAGCGGTGGTCGCTCAGAAAAGAACATCACCCAGAAGCCCACACCAAAAAGCAGCACAAGCAGAGCAGCAGCGCCAACAAAAAAACGAACTACGCGTTTCACTATCCCTCTACCTCTCTAATTAGGCCAATAGATGTATTCATCTGCTGTAGCCATATTTAATGTATTACATTATTATAGATTCCAGACCCATCCAATAGCCAGCATTCAATCCCACGAAAGCAAAAGAGATATGTATATCCAATATTATAGTTTACGGCACGCCCTTTCGTCGTTTGCACGAAAAGTGGAAGCCGTGTTCAACAGGCATTCCGTTCCTTACGAACTCGTCAACGTTAACACTATGGATATACCTGAGTCGTATTTACCCTAAAAAGAATTATTTATCATGAGCATACAGCTACTTCACACCACTGATGGCAGAGAATTTGTTCGAACGCCTGACGAGCAATTCGAAAACCTTCCCGACTTTCCATATCAACCGAATTATGCAGAAGTTGATGGCCTTCGAATGCACTACATCGACGAAGGCCCCAAAGATGGTGAGGTCGTCCTACTTCTCCACGGCCAGCCTGATTGGTCTTATCTTTACAGAAAGATGATTCCAGTTATCACTGCCGCTGGGTATCGAGCGATAGCGCCTGACATGATCGGTATGGGGCGCTCCGACAAACCCACGAATATTCACACGCACACCATCTATGCTCATGCAGACTGGTGGCTCCGATTAATCCAAGCACTGGATCTCAAAGACATTACTTTGTTTGGACAGGATTGGGGCGGATTTACCAGCTTGATCACTGTGGCGCATCACCCTGATTACTTTAGAAGAGTCATGGTTTCGAACACGGCGCTCAATTTAATGCCTGAACCCGTCCTCAACATTCCTTTGAACATCAATCGAGAAGAATATCCGGTGGATCCAGATTCGACGGTCCGTACCTTTGATGATTTTCTTAAGGTCTGCCAAGAAAAGGGTTACATCAAAGAGGATATGTCTGACTTCTTCCAAGGTTGGATGACCTATGCGCTAACAGGTCCTGAGTTGCGCGCGAGCGATAACATCATGCGGGACTTTGGAGGCATTGAACTCACAACAAATGAAGTCAGCGCCTATGATGCGCCCTTCCCCGAAGAGATTTATATGACAGGTATTAGAACTTTGCCCAGCATGGCGTCGATGCTGGAAATCGAAGCCAGCCTTGCCGCTTGGGAAGCGATAAAACGTTACAACCGACCTTTTCTCACTATTTTTGGTCAATACGACATGCTCGTGGGTTCCGAGAAAATTCAAAACATTCTCATCGAAAATATTCCCGGCGCAATAGGCATGGCCCACGATAGGATACCTGCTGGACATTTCATTCAAGAATCTCAGGGAGAAGAGATGGCAAACAGGCTGGTCGAGTTTATCGCTAACCACTAGCGGGCAAATTCGGGGGCGTTAAAGAACAACTTGCTCGGCACTACCTGGCCTGAACAACACATGACCAGTTTCGAATGCAAAAACAGCCATGAAACTTTCTGGCAT
>JGI26254J51713_1001195_pt1 | contig 9635 bp, 10 predicted proteins | sample SaaInlV_120m_DNA_3_FD_51713 | JGI IMG/M metagenome (IMG submission 51713)
TATCTTTATTACTTTTCCTGCCTTTAGGCATCTAGTACAGACTTTCATGTTTTTTACGGAACCTTGATACTGTCCTTTTATTTTTTTGAGATTTGGGTTCCACCGGCGTCTGGTTTTATTGTTTGCGTGACTGACATTATTTCCAAAAAGAGGCCCTTTATCACATACATCACATCGTTTAGCCATTCATTTACTCCTTAGATACACAAAACCGATTGTTTAACGAGAAGGTTGATGCTAGCATACAGGCGAAATTGGGGCAAGTGATTTTGGAAAAAATATGTTAATCACAAAACAGACCACTATTGAACAGATAATCAGCTCTTGCCCGGAGACTGTGAAGTTTTTCAATGATCTTCAGATGAGTTGTGGTAGTTGTTTTGCTGTCAAATTTGATACGCTCGAAAACGGGGCATTGATGCACGGTATGGACGTAAATGATTTAATCACACGCCTTAACCAATTCATTTCTTCTTGCCCCACCAGTATTGAGCCTGGTCACTAGCATTGACTGTCAAATGCTTCCACAGATAAAAAACAGTATTGAAACGGGCTTCCTAGGAAGATTGGTAGGTTTGGAGGCGTGACAAAACTTAAATCATAACCCCACAAAAAGTGGGTCAAAGTAACTTCAAAAGCTAGCCTGAGGGCTTCGTATTGAGGTTTAATCTAAGTTAGTCGAGGAACTTAGACTCAACTATGATATCTTTTAAGATTTTTCCGGCTAGTTCGTTACTGTCAACGTGAAAGCTTCCCTCGGCGATTGCGGCCTTAATTCTATCAACTTTATCCACTCTAATATCGGAAGAGTTTTTAACGGCTTCGTGAGATTTTTGTATGTCCTTAGCCTTTGAAGATAAAGCGATATGCTCGCCACCCTGAGCTCCTTTAGCACCGGAAGTGGCACCAGAAACATCTGCTTTAGCCGTTTTTTCTCCGGTGACCTTGATCCGGTCCTGAATTGCTTTCCCTTTGACTTTAAAATCATTTCCAGGAATTTCCATAATTACACCTAGCTTGTTGTAAGTTGTTGTAATCTTTTAAGTTATTTTTTCAGCTAGGGCCTTTGCCTCCACAGCTTACTTCAAGGCCAACACGCTAATTAATTTATCGGGTTTTAGCTATATAACTTAAGGTATTTTAAAAAAATATTTTCATTTTTTTTGATAAAATTCAAGTGGTATAAAATTACTGATAAAATACTACTTTGTCAAGGTTTTCAGAGTGTCAGGTCATACTACCTCAAGAAATTAAAATTTAAACTCTTACTTAAGTTTAAGGAGGATTCTTGGAAAAAGTTCGTGGCACCCGCATTTGTATCTATCTCTGGAGTATGGCAGTTTTTTTATTTAGTTTTTCTGAGATGGTAAATGCACAGTCTAATGTTAGGGAAAAGTATTCCAAGATCATGTGGAGCTACTTAGAAGTATTATCAGGGTTCGGTCCACGGTATGTTGGAACACAAGGGTATAGCAAAACACTACGATTGATAAGGAGTGTAGGAGCAGAGTTTGCAGATGAGGTTATAGAACATTCTTTCTTTGTCAAACAACATGGTGGCGGTCAGAGGCAGATGATCAATGTTGAATTTGTTTTTCATGGTAAAGCAGAAGGTCAGTCAGTTTTACTAGGAGCTCATTATGATACACGTCCCTTTGCAGATCAAGAATCGGACCCTATATTACAAACCCATCCCATAATTGGGTCTAATGATGGAGGCTCAGGGACATCGGTTCTTTTGGGGCTTGCTCGGTATTTAAAAGAATACCCTGTAATCCAACCAGTTCGTCTCATGTTTTTCGATGGTGAGGATTTTGGCCGAAGTGGTACGGGTGAAATGTTTCTTGGTTCTAAGCATCATGCTGGCTACCTTCGAAAAACTTTGCAGAAAAATTGGCCGCTAGCAGTAATTATCGTTGATATGGTTGGAGATACAGATCTTGAGATTTTCAAAGAGACTCATTCCATGGTTAGTGGTCCGAAGGTCTTAGATCGTATTTATAGTGTAGCTAAGCGGATAAATAGTTTTCAGTTTAATGATAAAAGTAAATACACAATCCAAGATGATCATCTTCCATTCGCTAGGCTGGGNATACCTTCGGTTGTGTTAATTGACTTTGATTACCCACACTGGCACAAGGTTTCGGATACGTTAGATAAATGTTCAGCTAGGAGTCTCAGCGCTGTTTTGTCAGTTTTGGTAAGAGTATTATCAGAATGGTGACTGCCCGCAAATGGCGTTTACTGTAGAAAACCTAGCATCTTCTTTTTAGCTTCCATATTTTCTGGGTCAATTTGAAGAATGGTTTCTAGTTCCTGTTTTGCTTCTAATCTTTTTTCTTGGCGGATGTATATGTCGTATAACTTCCAATGCATGGATAGAAAGTTCACTCCATAGTTAACTGCCAAGTCGTAAGCTTTTTGAGCTTCATCGAGATTGCCCTGATTGAGATAGGCATTTCCTAAATTAAAATAGGTGACACCAAATTCAGGATCTAGTCGGATAGCTTTTTTAAGGTGAGGTATAGCTTCTTCTGACCGGTTTAGTTTGTTGAGAACTGCTCCCAGGTTTGAATGCGCCTGAATGAAATTTGGGTATGCCTGGATAGCTTGTTTAAAGTGTTTTACTGCCAGCTTATATTTTTGCGTTCGGAAATAATATCCCCCTAGATTTGAATTGCCCTCAGGAAAGAAAGGGTTGAGTTTTGTCGCTTTTTCATACTCTTTGATAGCTTTGTTAGTGAGTCCTTGACTTTGGTATGCGGCACCTAAATCATAGTGCGCAAGCACAAAGGAATCATCTAGCTTAAGGGCTGACCGGAATTCTGTTATCGCACGGTTCATGTCACCTTTAACATATAGGTAGTAATTTCCTCTGTAGTAGTGAGCTTCCTTAGAAGTTTTATCTTCTCTTAAAAGATCATTCAGAGATATTCTTGTTTTGGTATCAAGAAACGGTTTTATAAAGTTAATGGGTAGTGCTAGGTTGATTGATCGGCCTTCTACCGTGGCAATACCTACTACGTGGTTCTTTTGGTCTAAGACTGGGCCGCCACTGAACCCAGGTCCGAACGAAGTGGTTGTATAAATGAAAGGAAAACTGGGTTGGGATTGAGGGTGGATGCCTAAGACAAAACCAAAGGTTTGCATAACCTTTTCATTTAGGTTGTTTTTTTTATNAGGTCNTGAAAAGACCTCTAAAGAATTTATGTTTTCTGATAAAAATCCAAGCGCGCTTAGGAAATTAAAATTTTTAAGTTTATTAGAATCACCCATTTCCAAAGTCGAGTAGGCACCCCTGGGTAGTTGCAGAAGAGCAAAATCCTTAGTTCGGTCAACTTTTAAAATAGATTTTACCTGTACTCTGTCACCATTAAACATGATGGCTTCAATCGCAGCGGCATCGAGTAGTACATGATAGTTAGTTACTAGGACCCCTTCAGGTTTAACGATGAACCCTGTTCCCGTGCCAAGTATTTCCCCTGAGGAGTTTTTTGCAATGAGAAGAACAACGGCACTTTTATTAACTGAGTTAGCTTGAATGGAATGGGCGAAAATAGCCGGTATTGCCCAGAAGGCTAAAAGCAGGGCTAGAGTTTTTTTAATTTTAAAGTAAGGCATTGCCTATAAAATGACCTGATTACGAAAGGTTAGTTGAAGGAATATTTTCATGGTATAGGTGTTTTAGGATTTGATCCAATGAATTTTAGCTTTGTATTAAAAAATAAAGGTTTAGATAACAAATAGGGTTGAGGGCAAAAAAATGCCTCCCCGAATAAGGGGAGGCAAGGGTGTTCTATAAAGCTTTACTTTACTGTAACAGTAACCTTTGAAGTAATTGCAGGGCTGTAGGGAACATGTCCACCATTAGCAAAAAGGGCTTGAATTACATGTTTGCCAGAACCTAGTTTTAATTCCTTGCAGGTGGAACCATCGCCCATGTGAATATGGTTGGCGTCTTTACCTATCTTTTGATTTAAATCTTTAGGAAGATCAACATCAATAAGAAGGTGGTGGTGTCCCTTCCCAGCGTTAACTCCTTTTTTAGCTGGTTCGACCTCAACTCCATGAACCTCCATACATACTTTTACCGGACTAGAAACTTTTGCGCCGTTTGGNGGTGCTATGATCTTTACTGACTCATTAGCATAAACTGCTGATGTGCTGAAGGCGNTTAATATAACCACTAGCACAAACCATTTCATTGAAATATTTTTCATAAACCCAGAATTCCTTTCTAATGTTTTAGATTATTGCAAAGATTTTCTATTTCAGAATAGAGCAAACGTGGAAAAGTCAGNTTAAATAATTTTTTAAAAATTTATTGCGACTGATCCGACTCCGGACAGTTTAGATGTTTAAATAGATTTATAAGGTTTATTTTTATAAATATTTTTTAATGTGATTTGCTTTTTATAGTAGGAAGTATTTCCCTTGACATCGAAAAGAGAGTCCCATAACCTTAACAAATTCATTTATATTTGAGCTTTTATTAGAAATTTTAAGGAAATGGCCAAGGTTTTTCTAATGGCTTTTGATTTATACATCAGGAGGTTTAAATGGTAGTTACTGGAGATTGCAGACTCCTTCACACGTGCGAAATGTGTGAGTTTAATAATGAAACAGATTGTAAGGCAGATAAAAACGAACATAACCGTTGGTTAGTCAATAAGCGGATGGGAGATATTAAATTTAAGCTTATTGTGGGGAAGCAATAAGGGAGGTGTTGGTAAAAGTACCGTGACTACTAACCTTGCAGTAGCTCTGGCTGAAAAAGGTTTTAAGGTGGGGTTAGCCGATGCAGATCTTCATGGACCTAATATTCCAAAGCTCCTGAAAGCGGAAGATGTTCGCTTACGGTCTACTGATGAAGGAATTGATCCTTATGAAACGACCAATGGGCTCAAAGTTGCTTCCTTAGGATTCTTGATTGAAGATCCCAATATGCATATCGCCTGGCGTGATGCGGTAAAGTATGACTTTATTATTGAGCTGCTGGGCAATATCCAGTGGGGAGAGTTGGATTACCTTTTAATTGACCTGCCTCCAGGGACGGGTAACGAACAAATCACTATCATTGACTTTATAGGTGATGTGGATGGCGCGGTAATAGTCACAACCCCGCAGGAACTAGCTTTGTTGGATGCTAGGAAGATGATTTCATTCGCTCGTGATAGTAATGTTCCTATCGTGGGCGTAATAGAGAATATGAGTTATTTTATTTGTGATGCTGGAAAGAAATATCATATTTTTGGTGAAGGCGGTGGTAAGAAACTAGCTGACGAACTCGTGTTGCCTTATTTAGGTGATATCCCTCTTGATGGTGATATTGTTGCTAATTCTGACCGTGGCGAACCTGTCGTTACGTCGCAACCAGACTCCCCAGCGGCTAAGGCATTTTTACAATTAGCTGATAATTGTCATAAATTTCTGAATCCGGAAGAAGTGAAGGCTGGTTGAGAAATTGATTAATTGTTTGGGAGGAAATGAGTTGCGAAAAAATATCCAGAATTCACTAGGATGTGGTTTGGCAAAGGTGTTTTCGTGCGCACTAACCAGTGAGAGGGTGAATTTTGGTCCATATTGGATGTTTTCCTAATTAGATTCTACTTCATGTATTGTTCTTCACTCCAGTTATTTAAAGTTTTAAGGGTTTCAGCCATTATTTGTTTCTTGGAGTTACTTCCTTCCTGCACGTATGCCGAAACAAAAGAGCCGCCTCCTCAGACTAATAACCCTGTTTTAGCTATAGTTGACGGAGAGTATCTCACTCTAGAGGATTTAAAGAATTCCCAGATTCATGATGTTATGGTTCAGTTGTATCAAATCCAATCGCAAGCCTTGAAGGAAGTAGTTCTTGTTAGGCTTGCCAAAAACCATCCCGAGTTAAAGTTAGAGAAAGAGGTTCCTTTACCCAGCGAGGGTGATGTTGTTCGTTTTTACGAAAACACACCAGGGATGAAAGAGATGGGTACGTTAGAAAAAATGCGAAAGGAGATCACAGAATACCTTGAAAAAATTTTTCGCAACACCTACATTGAAAACCGATACAGGTTGGCAATTAAAAAAGGGTGGGCTAAGGTTTATCTTCAACCTCCACTCGAATTTAAATTGAAAGCTCAACTCAGCACAGCAAAACTTTGGTTTGATGAAGATGATGGTCTAACTAGAAAAGTTTTCCTTTTAGAGTATTCGGACTTTCAATGTCCGTTTTGTAGAAGAGTTCAAGGTACCTTGAACAAGTTACGCGAGCAGTATTCCAAAGAAGTTCAATTTGGTTATCGACATTTTCCTTTAGATTTTCATAAAGAAGCAAGGTATATGGCTGAGTCAGTTGAATGTGCCCGGGAACAAGGCAAGTTTTGGGAGTTGCAAAAACTTCTATATGCTGATGGCGACTCCGTTTCAAGGGCAAAACTTCACCAGTATGCAAAGAAAGCCGGAGTCAAGAATGTACGCCGGTTTCAGACCTGCCTTAAAGAAAGAAAATATAAAGATAGAGTCCTCACTGACTTGAAGGAGGGAATGAAACTAGGTATTCGAGGGACCCCCACTTTTATTTTGGGCACTTATGATGCAGATGCTCGCGTGGTACAGGGCGAGTTGATGTCAGGTGCGGTGTCGGAAGAAAAGTTTAAAGAGGTCATTGAAAAATATCTTTCAACATCTCGTGCTGAGGCTAGTCTGGCCCAATAAGCCCTCATAATTTTTATGAAGGGATTTCTTTCAAAGATTTCTATTTTTATTTCTACCCTAAGCAAGTGGGGCAGCTTGTTTTTGTTTTTTATCATGTTTGCTTTGCCCATGGCCGAAGCAATCCACTCCTTCCAAAAGTTTAAAAAAGATTCAAACCCAATTCATTTTAAACTGACTGCCATAGTTGAACCTGAAAGTATTAAACTAGGGGAGAGGTTTGTTTTATATGTCAAAATAGAATTAAGTGAGGGTTGGCACATTTACTCACTTTATACAAAAGGAGTTGAAAAACAGCCACTGGCAACCGAAATTTTCCTCCACTCAGATAAGTTTGTCGCGCATGGAATGTGGGAAGAACCTGCTCCTGTGATTGCGTGGGATGGTGCTTTGGGAAAAGTTGTGAAGACGCATCAACAAGTAGTGGAGTTTCGTCGTTGGTACAGCCCTGTTGAGTCCCTTGATTCGGGTTTATATCAAATCAAGGGAGACGTCGTTTTCCGAGCTTGTAATAATAAGGTATGTAATCTCCCTAAGAAAATTTCATATGTGACAGAGCTTGATGTTTTGGGTGATAACAATTGATGAAGTGTTAGATAGTCGCTGGTTGGATGGAGAAAATAATTTTATGAAAGATGTAAGTAACCTTATTACGACACGGTTAAAAGCAGATCACATAGCCTTTTTAAACTCCGTCGCTGAAGTTGCTGCACATAATCAGGTGAGCGTTTATGTTGTGGGCGGTTTTGTGAGGGATTACTTCTTAATATTAAAAATGTAGACATTGACCTTGTCGTAGAAGGTGATGGTATTGTTTTTGCTGAAAAATTAGCAGAAAAATTTGATGGGCGAACTTCGAAATATAAAAAATTTGGAACTGCTACCTTGATGCTCCAAGGCCGACCTAGTATTGATGTGGCAACTGCAAGAACCGAATCTTATTCTTGCCCTGCTGCGTTACCAGATGTTGAACCTAGTAGTATAAAACAAGATCTTGCCCGCCGTGATTTTACAGTAAATAGTATGGCTGTTAAATTGAGTGGGCGCGGAACCTTTTACCTGATTGATTTATTTGGCGGTGAAATCGACTTGAAGGATGGTTTGATCAGGGTTCTTCATGATCAAAGTTTTGTAGACGATCCGTGCCGTCTTTTTCGTGCCATTCGATTTGAACAGAGGCTTGAGTTTTGTATAAATGGCCAAACAAAACAATTAATGAGGAGCGCGATTAAGAACAATTTGATTGATCAATTGAGCGGAGATCGTCTCATGAACGAAATGAAGATTCTTTTGAGTGAAGCAGATCCGGTGAGATGCGTTGACCGTATGCGGGAACTTTTGTTGTTTCAGGCAATTGCTCCGGAAATCTTGGATGATGATTTCCATTGGACTATTATGAATAAAATCCACAGCACGTTAGCTTGGGCAGATATGATTCCTATGACTACAAAACCAGAAGCATGGTTTGTCTACTTCCATACGTTATTTATGATAACAGACGATAATGTTTTTAAGGGAATGATGATGCGTCTTAATTTTCCTGGAAATATTTATGGCAGGATGTGTTCGGACAGGGAATGTTTTGTTGAAGCGATGAACGATTTTAGTGAAGAAAGAGAACTTAAGCCTAGTGAGATTTATAATATTTTTTCGAAGCAGTCGTCCGAGGTTGTGATTCTTATGCTTGCAGCTTGCCCCAACAAGCGAATGAAAGAATACGTGGAACTTTTTTTAAGAAGTATTGTGCGTCCGCAAAAACCGAGCTCAATGGTGACGATTTGATAGGAATGGGAATGGAACCCGGGGCAAGTTTTAAAGATGTCTTTAAAGCCTTGCGTGATGCAAGAATCAATGGACAAGTAACATCCCGAGATGAAGAAATTGATTTAGTTGAGTCACTATTTCTGAAATAGGGATACCACACCGACCAACTATTCTAATGGCAGTTTTTCCTACTATTCTTAAGCAGTTTTTCCAACTAGAGGAACACAACTCAGATGTTGTGACAGAGGTACGAGCTGGGGTGGTGACCTTTTTTACCTCGTCTTATATTATTTTTGTTCAACCGGCAGTCTTGTCGAATACTGGAATGGATTTTGGCGCAGTGATGTCAGCGACTTGCTTAGCATCAGCTATTGGATGCCTAATTATGGGACTTTGGGCTAATTATCCCATCGCATTAGCACCGGGTATGGGAATCAATTTCTATTTTACTTATACGGTGGTTCTTGGGCAGGGAATTCCTTGGGAAATTGCTCTCGGTGCTGTTTTTTTGTCAGGTGTGATACTTATTCTTCTTACGGTTTTTAGGTTTCGTGAGCTAATTATAAATATTATTCCAGACTACCTGAAAAATGGAATAGCAGCAGGCATTGGTATTTTTATAACCTTTATTGGTTTTGTTCAGGGGGGGTGGATTTTGGACCATTCTGGTACTTTGGTTCAATTGGGAGACCTAAAAACCCTACCGGCAGTATTTACTCTTCTTGGGGTTGTAACAATAGGTGTTCTTTTGCAACGTGAGGTGACTGGAGCTATTTTTATTGGCATGCTAGTTGTAAGTTTTTTAGGCATTCCTTTTGGGCTGTTTGAGTTTTCTGGTGTGATATCTTCACCACCTGATTTAACTCCTACTTTATTTAAAATGGATTTGATTGGTGCATTAGACTTAGGAGTTCTAACAATTATAGGAGTGTTTGTTTTGGTTGATTTGTTCGACACAGCGGGAACCCTCATAGGAGTTGGTCAGCAGGGAGGTTTTGTTAAATATGGGAAACTTCCTCGTGTAAACAGGGCACTGATGCCCGATGCAGTTGCTACGACTGCTGGTGCTGCTTTCGGGACATCTACAGTCACCTGTTATATTGAAAGCTCTGCGGGAATTGCCGAAGGCGGGCGCACTGGTTTGACCAGCGTGGTGACCGCATGCTTGTTTTTGTCAG
>JGI26254J51713_1001198_pt1 | contig 9622 bp, 9 predicted proteins | sample SaaInlV_120m_DNA_3_FD_51713 | JGI IMG/M metagenome (IMG submission 51713)
TCCTCTTTGGGCGTGCCAGCGCCAATGAAGCACCCTACCGTGCCGGATACAATCATGACATCACGCAAAAATACCAGTACCAACAACCATAATGGTAGCAANCCAATCACNTTTAAAGTGATAAAACTACTCATCAATAGTAGCTTATCAGCAACNGGATCAAGGATAGATCCCAATCGAGTTTCAAACGAGTAGCGTTTTGCAATCCAGCCATCTAATGCATCGGTAATTCCAGCCACAAAAAATAATACCATCGCCAAAAAATATTGATGATTTAATAAAGTCAGCACAACTGGTACTGTTAAAATAATGCGTAAAATTGAAAGCGCATTTGGCACACTAGAAAAATTCATTTTTCGACTTGTTCAATTGAGATTCAAAAAAATTAATTATACGGAAAAAACCCTATGTCATCATTGACTTACCAAGACTCAGGTGTCGACATTACCAAAGGTAATGACTTAATCGAACAAATTAAACCTATTGCAAAATCTACTATGCGCGAAGGCGTGTTAGCAGGGCTTGGTGGTTTTGGCGCAATGTTTGAACTAGATCTTAAAAAATATAAGAATCCAGTTCTAATTTCCGGAACGGATGGGGTTGGCACCAAGCTTAAAGTGGCAGAAATGCTTAACAAGCACGATACTATTGGCATTGACTTAGTCGCCATGTGTGTTAATGACTTAATTGTACAGGGTGCAGAGCCATTATTTTTCTTAGACTATTACGCGACTGGCAAGCTAAATACCGATCTAGCTACCTCAGTTATCTACGGTATTGGCGAGGGCTGTAAAATCTCTGGCTGTGCGCTTATTGGTGGTGAAACAGCTGAAATGCCTGGCATGTACCAAGGTGAAGAATACGATCTTGCAGGTTTTTGTGTTGGTATTGCTGATAAAGATAAAGTTATTGATGGCTCAAAAGTAGCCAATGGCGACCATATCATCGCCTTAGCCTCATCAGGTCCTCATTCAAATGGCTATTCTCTCATTCGTAAAGTTCTAGAGCAATCTAAACCTACTGATGCACAACTACAAGCATTAATAGAGCCAACTAAAATTTACGTTAAATCCGTCTTATCATTGATTGAAAAATATTCTGTACACGCCATTTCTCATATTACCGGTGGCGGTCTTTTAGAAAATATTCCAAGAGTTTTGCCAGATGACTTGGCCGCAAAACTAGATAATAAATCTTGGCAGCTACCTGAAATATTCCAATTTTTACAAGATAACGGCAATATTGATATCATGGAAATGTATCGCGTCTTTAACTGTGGCGTTGGCATGGTGCTAGTCATTCCAGCTGACCAAAGTGCAGCGGCAATTCAGCATATGAACGAACAAGGGGAAAATGCTTGGCTAATTGGCGAAATTGTTGCCAATGAAGGCTCTCAGGTAATCATCTAAATGAAGGCTGTCGCTCTAATCTCTGGCAGCGGCTCAAACCTTCAGTCACTGATCGATCATGCTGAAAAAATTGATCTAGATATTCAGGCGGTTATTAGCAACAAAGAAGATGCTTACGGGATAAAGCGCGCTCAAAAGGTCAATATTCCTACTCACGTACTCATCCATACGCAATTTCCTTCAAGAGAAAAATTTGATCAGCAGCTAAGTCAAACTATTGATCAACACAGTCCGGATATTATTATCTTAGCAGGCTTTATGCGTATTCTCACTGAAGAATTTACGCAAAAGTATGCAGGTAAGATGTTAAATATTCACCCATCCTTACTGCCAAAATTCCAAGGACTTAACACTCACCAAAGAGCGCTTGATGCCAAAGAGAGTGAGCACGGTGTTAGTGTTCATTTTGTCACTGCTAAGCTTGACGGCGGGCCTGTTATCGCTCAATCTCGTGTTCCAATACTGGCTGATGATACTGTTGAGTCACTTGCTCAACGGGTATTAATTGAAGAGCACAAATTATTTCCTAAAGTTGTTCATTGGTTTACTCAAGGCAGGTTGAAGCTGATCGACAATCATGCTACTTTGGATGGTCAAATAATATGAGACTGTTTTTTTTATTTACATTACTCTCTCTAATTACTACTGCCACCTTAGCTTTCAAGCCCCATATTGCCAACTACCAACTCTCCATCAACGGGCTTAAAATAGCTGAGGAAGTAAGAACTCTTCATCAACTAGAAGATGGATATTTTTATACCGCAAATGCCAAAACCTCAGGGCTAGCAGCAATGATAAAGGACTATTCTATCTCTGCCAGTTCAACATTTAAACTGAATAATAAAGGCGTAGACAGCACCGCTTATCAAATCATGGAGCAGGAAGATAAAAAAATCACCAAGAGCTATGCTATTGATATTAATTCTCAATTCGGAAGTGTTACATCTTTACTAACCAAAACACAGCCAAAAATCAGTACTTGGAAAGCGAATGAAGGCAATATTACCGATCCACTAAGTGTTTTTTTAGCCATTTCTTTTGATCTGAAAAATAACCCAAATCAATCTTTGTTTAGCTATCAAATTGCCGATGGCAGCTCTATTGAAACCCAGGAGTTTAAAAAATCTGATAAGCACACTGTAAACATTCAGGGCAAGTCATATAGTGCCACTAAAGTAGAGCGCATTAACCACCAGGATAGCAACATTCAAGCGTATTTTTTATCAGAATATCAATACCTACCCATCTTAATTAAACAAACCAAAGGTGGTAGAAAATTTTTGTATGAGATAACCAATTTTAAAATATCAGATGTTAAAGGATTACAAGTAACTTTGTAAATATTGACCTGTATAAGAGCCCTTAACTTGACTTACTGATTCTGGCGTTCCTGTTGCTACAATACATCCGCCCTTGTCTCCACCCTCAGGCCCCAGATCAACAATCCAGTCTGCAGTTTTAATAACATCTAGATTGTGCTCAATAATCACAATGGTATTTTCTCTTTCACGCAAACGATTAATCACGGACAATAGCTGCTTAATATCATGAAAATGCAAGCCTGTTGTTGGTTCATCTAGGATATACAGCGTTTGTCCTGTATCAAGTTTTGACAACTCTTTAGCCAATTTAATACGCTGAGCCTCACCACCTGACAAGGTGGTGGCATTTTGCCCCAAGGTAATGTACGATAAACCCACATCCATCAGTGTTTGCAATTTTTGCTTAATTTTTGGCATTGGTTCAAAAAAATCTACCGCCGTCTCAACGGTCATATCTAGCACTTGAGAAATATTCTTACCCTTGTAGGTAATCTCTAAAGTTTCACGGTTGTATCGATCACCATGACATACATCGCAAGGCACATAAATATCTGGCAAAAAGTGCATTTCTACTTTAATTAGCCCATCCCCCTTACAAGCTTCACAGCGACCACCTTTGACATTGAAACTAAATCGACCGGCCTTGTAGCCACGGCTTCTAGCCTCCAATGTCTGCGAGAAAAGATCGCGCACCAAAGAAAATATGCCCGTATAAGTAGCAGGATTAGAGCGTGGAGTACGCCCAATTGGGCTTTGATCAATATTTACAATTTTGTCAAAATACTCAAGCCCCGTCACTGTGTCAAACTCAGCTGGCGTCGTTTGTGCACGATTCAAATCACGTGCTGCCAGCGCATACAAAGTGTCATTAATAAGTGTTGATTTTCCCGAGCCAGAGACGCCAGTAATACAAGTTAGCACGCCAACAGGAATGGATAAATCAACATTATTGAGATTATTACCTTTGGCACCTTTAATTTCAATCCACTGATCGGAAGTTTTACGAATGGCTGGCACTTCAATACTCTGTCTGCCACTAATATAATCACCAGTAAGTGATTTCGGATTGTTTGCCACCTCCTCCGGCGTGCCTGATGCAATAATTTCACCACCATGCATACCTGCGCCGGGGCCAATATCAATTACATAATCCGCTTGTTTAATTGCATCTTCATCGTGCTCAACAACAATTACTGTATTACCAATATCGCGTAGGTATGTTAGTGTATTTAATAGCTTTTGATTATCTCGTTGATGCAAACCAATAGAAGGCTCATCTAAAACGTACAAAACACCCATGAGTCCTGCGCCAATTTGACTAGCCAGACGAATTCTTTGCGCCTCACCGCCTGATAAAGAATTGGCTCTACGATCAAGACTCAAATACTCTAGCCCAACATTGATTAAAAACTCAAGGCGTTGAATGATCTCTTTTAACACCTTATCTGCGATTTGCGCTCTAGAGCCTTCAAGCTCAAGCGACTTTAAAAATTCATAAATATTAGCAATTGAAAGTTTGGTGATGTACGATAGATTACGCCCACCAATAAACACATTTCTAGCAGACTCATTAAGTCGATCGCCTTCACACTCTATACAATCTTGACTCACCACATAACGAGACAACTCCTCTCGAACCGAGCGAATTTCACTTTCTTCATAGCGGCGCATCATGCGCGGGATAACACCTTCAAATGGCTTAGGTTTGTTTGACCAGCCTTTTCGGCCTTTAATTTTAGAGAAGTCAATTTCATCTTCACCGCTACCGTACAACACAATTTTCTTGTGCTCATCACTTAGATCTTCATAAGTTGTTTCAATGTCAAATCCATAATACTGACCTACCAGCATTAAAATTTGATAAAAATAAGCATTCGATCGGCCCCAGCCATAAATCGCACCATCCGCTAAACTCAGGCCCGGATTAGCCACCACTTTTTGCGCATCAAACATGTCTTTCACACCTAGACCGTCACACGTCGGACAAGCGCCTACTGGATTATTAAACGAGAAAAGTCTTGGCTCTAATTCTGTCAATGAATAACCACATTTAACACAGGAAAACTTAGCAGAAAATACCATTTCATCCCAAGTTGCCGCCTCATCCATTGGCAGCACTTTAACTAAGCCACCGCTCAGGTTAAGCGCCGTTTCTAAAGATTCAGACAAGCGTGATACAATATCCTTTCGAACTTTTAAACGGTCAATGACGATTTCAATGGTGTGATTAGTTTTGCCATTAAGCTCATCCATCTCATCCATATACATCACTTCACCATCAACACGAGCACGCAAAAATCCCTGGTGTGACAACTCTTCTAATAGTTTTTTATGGCTGCCTTTACGATTTTGCACAATTGGTGCTAATAGCATAATTTTTTCACTTTCCGGTAGGGTGATAATACTATCAACCATTTGGGAAATTGTTTGCGACTCAAGATCAATATCGTGCTCTGGACATTTAGGAATGCCTGCTCGAGCAAACAACAATCTCAAATAATCGTAAATCTCGGTAATCGTACCAACGGTTGATCTAGGATTGTGCGAAGTTGCTTTTTGCTCAATTGAGATAGCAGGAGACAAGCCTTCGATGTGATCCACATCAGGCTTTTCCATGAGTGATAAAAACTGTCTAGCATAAGCTGACAAAGATTCAACATAGCGTCTTTGACCTTCTGCATAAATCGTATCAAAAGCTAATGACGACTTACCTGAACCTGACAAACCGGTAATCACCACCAGCTTATTTCTAGGGATATTAATATCAATATTCTTTAAGTTGTGAACGCGAGCGCCACGTATGCTAATCTGATCCATGAGATGCCTAAATTATGTCGGACAAAGGGTTCATTATAACGAGCAAGATAGGTAAAATCACTTCTATTCTAACTATGACTAATATTTAAATTCTAAGTATGAGTAAATACAAACGCATCCTATTAAAATTAAGCGGAGAAGCGCTAGCCAGCTTTGAAAACACCGTTGATCCAGCCACTCTTGATAAAGTTGTTGGCATTATTAAATCTGTTCAAAATCAAGGTGTAGAAGTAGGAATTGTTGTTGGTGGTGGCAATATCTTTCGCGGTGCAGCACTGGCAGAGGCTGGCATGAATCGAGTAACGGGCGACCACATGGGTATGCTTGCCACAGTCATGAATGCACTNGCTATTTCAGACTCTTGTCGAAANAATAATGTTGATGTGTTAGTCATGTCTGGCTTTCCAATTGGTGGTGGCGTTTGTGAGCCAATGGATCACAANAAAGCCAAACAAGCTTTAAGTGAAGGCAAAGTGGTGATTTTCTCAGCAGGAACCGGCGCACCTTGTTTNACTACCGACACAGGCGCCACACTCAGAGCCATTGAAATTGGCGCCCAGGCTGTGTTTAAAGCCACCAAAGTAGATGGCGTATATACAGCTGACCCAATGAAAGATCCAAGTGCTACACGCTACGATACNCTCAGTTTTGATGAAGCCATTAGCAAAAATTTAAAAATTATGGACACCTCAGCTTTTGCTATGTGTCGTGAGCATAATATCGAAATCTGCGTCTTTAGTATGCTTGAAGATGCCAATACATTGTCTAATATTCTCAAGGGTGANGCCCTAGGAACCATCGTAAGGAACTAACCATGTTAACTGAAATCCAACAAGACGCCAAAGATCGCATGAGTAAGAGTGTTAACTCACTCGAAAATAATTTCACAAAAATTCGTGCTGGTCGTGCACATCCCTCTCTACTTGAGCAGGTCCAAGTGGAATACTATGGATCAATGGTGCCATTATCTCAAGTGGGCAACATTGTTGCTGAAGATTCGCGCACACTAAAGGTATCTATCTGGGAAAAGGATATGGCAGCTGCNGCAGAAAAAGCCATCATGACTTCAGATCTAGGCCTTAACCCNCAAGCCATGGGTCAAGTGATCCGCATCCCTCTACCTCCTCTTACTGAAGAGCGTAGACAGCAATTAGTAAAAGTAGTTAGAGATGAAGCTGAAAATGCCAAAATTGCCATTCGTAATATTCGTCGTGATGCCAACTCTGACTTTAAAGATTTATTAAAAGATAAAGAAATCTCAGAAGACGAGGCTAGAAAGGCAGAAGANAACGTGCAGAAAATTACTGATGCTAGTGTTAAAGAGGTGGAAGCTAAGTTATCCGAGAAAGAAAACTCACTCTTAGAAATTTAAACTTTTCTTTAGCTATAAAAAAGGCCTGCAACTGCAGGCCTTTTTATTGATGTTTGCGAATAACGCTTACTGACCTTTTACACAGGCAAAGTAATCTGCCCAACGCTCAGGTGAGAACAACGTGCCCATTGCATCAATTGGGCCCGTATTAAACAAAAATCCACCAGCTAGTGCATCTTCAAATCTTGAAATATTGTCATCAGACAAGCCTAGTGTAACCTGGCAAGCTTGGTGCGCCGCTTCAGTTACAGCAAAACCAGAAGGTGTTTGACCAATAACTTTAGACGTGTCGCTTAAAGTCATTGTGTCTGGTGCTTGCTCAGTGATTACTGTTTTTTCAGCAACAGGCTGCATTGAATCAAATGATTCAACAGGGCCCATATCACGGTCATCGCCACCAGCAATTAGTGCAGTTGTTAAAGTAACCGCTGCTGCAAAAGTTAATGTTTTATTCATCATATCTTTAATCTCCAAATAATTTAAAATTCCTCTTCTGTACTACATTTTATATGACCTTGGTTTTGTATGCTCAAAGATTTTAAAAAACATTGTAATATGACACGCTTATCAACTATTTGCTCTCAATTAGTTGAGTTATCAAATCAGGCATTCTCAGTTAATAATGGCAATATTCCCAAATGGGAAGAGGCGATTTCCAGCATTCAAAAGACTCAGCCAGGCAAGCTAAGCTTCGAACACCCTTATATTGCTATCGATACAAAGGTTAATATTGATGACCTTACTTTATCTTTAAAACAACTCATGCCATGGCGCAAGGGGCCTTATCAAATTGGAGATCTGCAGCTAGACAGTGAATGGCGTGGAGATATGAAATGGGACCGACTTAAAGGTCACCTTCAACCTTTAGCCGGAAAAACGGTATTAGATGTTGGCTCTGGCAATGGTTATTTCACCTATCTCATGGCCATGCAAGGCGCTGAAATCGCTGTTGGCATTGAGCCTTTTCTGCTTTTTAATTATCAATTTCAAGCTATTCATACTTTAATAAGCCAACCACCAAAAGCTTATGTATTACCCTTGAAACTGGAACAAATGCCCAAAGAATCTTCTTTTGATAGTGTTTTTTCAATGGGTGTTTTGTATCACCAAAAAGATCACATGCTTCATTTACAACAACTTAAAGATGTGCTGATAGAAGGTGGTGAACTTATTTTAGAAACGCTGATTATCGATCAAAAACATGGCGACCAAATCACCCCAGAAGATCGTTATGCACGCATGCGCAATGTCTGGTGCCTGCCTTCTACTGATACGCTACACATTTGGCTAGAACAGGCCGGCTTTAAAAATATTAAGTTAATTGATGTTACTAAAACCACACCAGAAGAGCAGCGAGCCACTCATTGGATTGGGGACAATACCCAGTCTATTAAAGATTTTCTCGATCCAAATGATGACAATTTAACCATCGAAGGCTTGCCTGCCCCTAAGCGTGCTGTCTTTATTTGCCAAAAATAGTATAATCACCTCCATGAAATTTCACCTATTTTTCCTCACCCTACTATTAGCCACCAATCCATTTGCTAATCCAAATATTGTGGTGAGTATTAAGCCAATTCATTCAATAGTTAGCAACCTAACCCAAGGTGTTAGTACGCCAAAATTATTACTTAGCAGTAAGCAATCTGCACACCACGCACACCTTAAGCCCTCCCAACTATCTCACCTTGAGCAGGCGGATTTAGTAATTATTGTTCATCCAGATTTTGAACAGGGCTTATCAAAATCTATTCGCAATATTCCAGCAGAAAAAATACTCACCGTTGATCAAAGCATGACCAGCAAACATGACGAACATGACGAACATGACGAACATGACGAACATGACGATAAAAATCATCATAGCTGGCTGAGCATTCAACACATACAACAATTCGCTCAAAAGCTCGGCGATACACTCATACAAATTGATCCAAAAAACAAAGCGACCTATCAAAGCAATTTGCACAAGTTTAGTCAAAAGCTAACTGCGCTTAAACTTAGCTTACAACAGCAACTATCCAATCATGCCAACCAATCATTAATCACTTACAACAATGCTTTTGAGCATTTTATAAAAAGCCAACAGCTCAAACAAATAGGTAGTGTCAGCCAGCGACATGGTGAAAATTTAAGTATTTTTAAAATTTTAAAAGCCAAAAAAATCATTCAAAAACAGCAAACTAGCTGCCTACTTTTCACCACAGAAATCCCACAAAAACGNATTAATACACTCACTGAAGGCTTAGTCATTAACACGGCAGAGATTGATATTATTGGATTTGATATTCAACCGGGTGCTGATCATTACTTTAAGCTCATGCAAAACATCACTCAAAAGGTCGAGCAATGTCTCAAGTAAGAACGGCTTTTAATAAGGCTTCAAATGATTATGAGGATCATGCTTTTTTACAAAAAGAAGTTGCCACTCGTCTAGATCNAAAGCTTAACATCATCTCTAGCAATTCAGCAGTTATCCTAGACTTAGGCGCGGGCACAGGACTACTCTCTCAACAGCTAGAAATACGCTTTCCAGATTCTAAAATAATCGCACTAGACTTTGCCCAGAACTCTTTAAAAAACAACAAACTGGCTAATAAAATCTGCGCCAATGCTAATCATTTGCCATTAGCGGATAATAGCGTTGATATCGTGATTTCCAGTTTAATGATGCAGTGGTGCCCTGATCTTAAGCAGCTATT
>JGI26254J51713_1001201_pt1 | contig 9620 bp, 10 predicted proteins | sample SaaInlV_120m_DNA_3_FD_51713 | JGI IMG/M metagenome (IMG submission 51713)
CTCCTCAGCAACCATAACCACTGTTTTGCTTGTGCCAATATCAATACTAATAATAAATTCATCAGCCATCGTTTTAATTTAGTTTCGACTGAACTGTGAAATCCAACCATTCATACAAGTGATCCAGCGTTACACTGGAGCCACTCAGTAAGCGCTTAAATTTTTTGGCATTTTTCTGTCCATGGTACAAACCTAGAATATGCCTTGTCATCGCTCGAATGGGTACGCCCTGTTGGGACTGTACTTTCATATAATCAATAAAGCTTAATAATACTTGTTCTCGACTTGTGATTGAAGAGGATTGATGATAAATTATCTCGTCCACATCCGTTAACAAATAAGGCTGATGATAGACGGCTCTACCAAGCATTACGCTGTCTACTTTTTCTAAATGCTTACATGCATCATCCAAATGATTGATACCGCCATTGATACCAATGGTTAAACTCGGAAAATCTTGTTTAATTTGATACACCCAATCATAATTAAGAGGTGGTACGGTACGGTTCTCCTTTTGGGCTCAAGCCTTTTAACCAAGCCTTTCGAGCATGAATAATAAAAGTATCGCAACCGGATTTTTCAACCAAACTGATAAAGTTAGTTAATTCATCATAACTTTCCATGTCATCCACACCAATGCGCGACTTAACGGTTATCGAAAGATTGCTTGCTTGTTTCATGGCATCTACACAATCTGCCACCACTTGTGGTGTGTTCATTAAACAAGCACCAAAACTACCGGACTGTACACGGTCCGATGGACAACCTGCATTAATATTAACCTCATCATAGCCCCAATCTTGGGCAATTTTAGCGCACCGTGCCATCTCATCAGTATTACTACCACCAAGTTGCAAAGTCAAAGGATGTTCATCCTGATGATAATCCAACAAGCGCGCCTGATCACCATGTAAGATAGCTTTAGTGGTAATCATCTCTGTATAGAGTTGTGTGTGCTTTGACATTAAACGATAAAAATACCGACAATGCCGATCGGTCCAATCCATCATGGGTGCCACACTAAATTTATGCGGATAACTCATTGACTAACGTTTGAACAACAAAATCAATACTGCTAGTAACAACCGTAGCGCGATCACCCTTAAAATTTTGCGTGATACTAAAATACCTACCTTGCACACAAAAGCCAAAACAAACCATGCCCACTGGTTTGTCTTTTGTGCCTCCGGTTGGTCCGGCAACACCAGTAACAGACGCGCCGATATTACTGTTTGAGTTTTTAACCAGACCCTTTACCATTTGCAAAGCCGTTTGTTCACTCACCGCACCAAATTGCTCTAAAGTCAATGCATCAACACCAAGCATATCTATTTTTGCTTGATTGCTATAAGTGATGTAACCTCGGTCAAAATAAGCGGACGAACCGGATACGCTGGTTAATAACGCAGATAAATTGCCACCCGTGCAAGACTCTGCCACTGAGATGGTGAATGACTGATCAATCAATAAATCGCTTAAATTTTTTATTTTCATTTTAACGCTGAGTGGACAATTTCAAAAATATCATTGGATAAATCATCAATGGCTAAGATGGATTCTAATTGTTGTTTTTGTAGATCTCTTAACTCAGGCGTATAGCGTTTCCAATGGTTATAAATGCTCACTAATCTTGCGCCAATTTGTGGATTAGAACCATTGAGTTTAATGATCACTTCGGTCAACAACTCATAACCTTCTTGATTATGGAACTGCACAAAATTTTGCGTAAAACCACCAACCACACTGCGTAAGCGATTAGGTGTATTAAATGAAAACAGCTCATGTTTCATGAGTTGCCTAATGCCATTAACACTCATCATGGGTGATAATGATTGTGCACTAAACCACTTATCCATTACTTGAACGTCTTTTTTATACGTCTCGAAAAATTTTTCAATTGCTTTATCTTTATAAGGGTTGTTGACACTCAATAACGCATTAAAACTAGAAAGTCGATCACTCATACAATTAGCATTGTTAAATTGATCATAAGCCAATTCAAATTTACCCGCCTTAGTCAGATAATACAGACAAATATTTTTTAGCGATCGGGCGCCTACCGCTTCTGGCGTAAGCTCATGGTCATCATCGCCATTAAGATTGGTATAAATGTTTAAAAATAACGATCCAAACCGATTGATCAATTGATCAATAACCGCTTCTCGTTTACGCTTAACTTCAACCACATCAATCTCATCAACGCGTAAATGAATAAAGCGCTCAGACGGTAAAGTAATCATTTCACACACTAAAGAAGGGTCTTTCACGTTATTAAGTATGTTTTCAAGCGCATCAAACAAAGATGTTTCATCAATTTGATCCGGTTTAAGAATTAACAACAACCACAACTCTTGAACATTATCCCATCGACTGAAGGAATCCGTATCGTTCTCAATTAAAAAAATTCTTTGCGCAAGTGTCAAATCTGATTTTAGTTTAATTGGCGCTGAAAAACCTCGGAGCCAAGATGGAGTTGGCTCGTGTTCTAAATTATTAAAATGATAGCTTTGCTCGCGCTCACTCAACACCAACACGCCTTGATCAACTTCACCGCCCTGATCATTTAACAAACCATAGCGAATTGGTAAATAATACGTATGCTCTCCCAATTGTTTAATCGTCACACAATAAGATTGGCTGTCTACATTGTAATTGGTCTTAATCTCCACCTCGGGTGTTCCTGGTTGTGAATACCATGTCATGAATGCATCAAAATTAAAATCATTGGCATCATTCATGGCACTAATAAAATCATCGATGGTCACCGCTTGCCCGTCATGTCGCTCGAAATAAAGTTTCATGCCTTTTTGAAAACCATCTTCACCTAAGAAGGTGTGAATCATACGAATAACCTCTGCACCCTTCTCGTACACAGTAAAGGTATAGAAATTATTCATCTCAATGTAGGACTCGGGTCTGACTGGATGCTTCATTGGCCCAGCGTCCTCGGCAAATTGAAAAGTACGTAAGCCATTTACGTCTTCAATACGCTTGATCGATCGTGAATGCAGATCAGAAGTAAATTCTTGATCCCTGAATACAGTTAGACCCTCTTTTAAACTGAGTTGAAACCAATCCTGACAAGTGACTCGATTGCCCGTCCAATTGTGAAAATACTCATGCCCAATCACCGCTTCTACATTAATAAAATCTTTATCCGTTGCGGTCTCAGGATTGGCTAATACGTAAGTGGAATTAAAAATATTTAACCCTTTATTCTCCATCGCTCCCATGTTGAAATCATCAACCGCCACAATCATATATATATCCAAATCATATTCAAGACCAAAACGCTGCTCATCCCAGGCGAACGAGCGCTTAAGTGAATCCATGGCAAATTGGGTTTTATCAATATTGTGTGCTTCAACGTAAATCTTAAGCGCCACCTCATTGCCTGATAGAGTCGTATATGCATCTTCCAACACTGCAAAATCTCCCGCCACCAAAGCAAATAAATAACAAGGTTTGAGACTTGGATCGTGCCAAGTAACTTCCCCAGGTTTGGATTCGATTAAATTACCATTGCTAAGTAAAACTGGATAACGCTTAAAATCAGCTTTAATGTGCGTGGTAAAGACACTCAATACATCAGGTCTGTCTAAGTAATAAGTAATCTGCCTAAAGCCATGAGCCTCGCATTGAGTACAAAAATTACCACTGGATTGATACAATCCATTGAGACTGGTATTTTTTTCAGGGTGAATGCGTGTATTAATTTTTAAGACGAATTCAGCTGAAAGATCGCTTAATTCCAAACCGTCTTTAACCAACTTATAATTAGGCTCAACGCCATTAATCAGAATGGAAATTAACTCCAAATCAACACCGTTTAAGAACAAAAAGTTAGACTTATTTTTTAAATTTGGATTCTGATAATAACTCACCTCAGAGGAAACGATTGTCTTATCTTCAGATAATTCAAAACTAAGTTCAGTCGTATGAACTAGGTACTCACTGGGAGTATAGTCCTTACGATAAATGGGTTGTGGCTCTAAAGTACTAACAACAACACTCCTAATACAATTCTATAAAAAACAAATGGCATAAGACCAATTGTGTCTAACAACTTAATAAAAAAAACAACGGTGAAATAGGCACTAATTGCTGAAATGGAAAAACCCAACACCAACAATAACCAATTAAATGAATAAGACTGGTGATACAAATCTAACAACATCAACATGGCTGAAAGTGTGATTACCGGAATGGAAAGCAAAAACGCAAACTGAGTAGACATTTGACGAGACAAGCCTATCAATAAACCAGCTGTAATCGTAATGCCAGATCGTGAAGTGCCAGGAATCAACGCCAAAGCCTGCATCGTACCCACAAAAGCAACGTCTGTCCATCTTAAACCTTCTCTAGGGCTGTTGTTCTTTGAATCCATCCAACTGGAAAAACCTAACAACAAACCAAACACTAAAGTTGAATAAGCGATGATTTCAGTTGATCGTAAATTAACCTCAATAAAATCTTTAAATATCAACCCTGCTATGCCAACTGGAACAGTGCCCAGTAAAACACCCCAAGCTAATTTTGACTGACCAACGGTTTGTCTTTTAACAACTGAATAATAAAAATCATAAGACAACTCTCTAATGGTGGATTGGTAATAAAACACAACCGCACTTAAAGTACCCATGTGCACCACCACGTCAAATTCCAAACCTTGATCAGGCCAGTCTGACAGCTTAGGCACTAGGATTAGATGGGCTGAAGAAGAAATGGGTAAAAACTCACTCAAGCCCTGAATTAATGCCAATACAATGGTTTGAAAAATATCCATATTACAGTTTATGCCTTAAATCTTGTTCTTTAAATCCTTTTAATTTTACTTGGCATTTTTTTGTCAACGCCAATACTTTAAAACTCTCTCCCATGGCACTGGGTAATACCAATTGTTTAATTTGCTGTGCCAAAGTAATACGTCTATTTTCATCAGTTTCAGCTAATAAATATTCATCAATTCCCAATGAAATTAAAAACATCGCTTGCGTAGCATAACCAGCAATGCTGAATCCACTACTTTGAGCTTGATCAGCCATGTCTGAAAAATTAACCGAAGTGGTAATGTCTTGCTCACCCACATGCATAAAAGGATCATCACCGGCTTTATGTTGATAATAACACCTCAGTGTGCCTTCACCACGTTGAGGGTGAAAATACTCATCTCGGCCCATGCCATAATCAATTAACAACACCAGGCCTTGGTCAACAATATCACTAAGTGACTCTACCCAGGCCATTGCTCTAAGATTAACTTCAGTGGTATACCCTTGTTCAACTTCATTCGGCAATAACACTTTACCATCGGTGTAAGGATGATCAAACATTTGCCACTGTAATTGATCGTTCTGACAATCCACACCCAGTTCGACAAAATTATCTTGTTTTTTAATGAGGCGTTTAGCTGGCATTGCATCCAAAACCTCATTCGCAATCACTACCCCTGAAAAATCATCAGGAAAAGTATTCAGCCACACCACTCTATCAAGCAATTCAGGTAAAACTTTAGTAATTGTTTCTTTCTGTCGGTGTTTAAGCTCAGCGCTAAGTTCTAAAATGTAGTATTTATTTGGTAGTTTTTCGAGTCGACCCAATTCAAATAAAACTTGCGTAGCTAATATACCACTACCGGCACCAAACTCTAAAACATCGTTTTCTCCATTAAGTATCTGGGCGCACTGTCTTGCTAAGCAATAGCCAAACAAATCAGACGTTTCAGGTGCGGTAATAAAGTCACCCTGCTCACCAAATTTCTGCATACCACCACTATAGTAACCTTTTCCTGGATAATACAAAGCTAAATCCATAAATTCATCAAACCCTACAGGTCCAGCTTTTTGTATAATGGTGTTTTTGATTATTTGTTCAAGGTTCACAAAAAAGTATTTTATATGAAAACAGCATTAATCACCGGTGGTGCGAAACGCATTGGAGCACAAATCACTCAAACACTGCATGAAAACAACTACAACGTCATTATTCATTACCGTCGTTCTGAATCAGAAGCCTTGGCACTGGCTAAAAAATTAAACAACATACGCGTTGATTCAGCCAGCACACTACAAGCAGAATTATCAGACATTAATGCCGTACAAGTACTCTGTAACTCAATAAACAAACTCGATGTCTTAGTGAACAATGCATCGGTTTTTTATCCAACACCAGTGAGTGAAGCGAATCAAGATTCATGGAATCAGATAATAGCCACCAACTTAATGGCACCTTTTTTTCTTTCGCAATCACTGGCCTTTAACCTTATCAAAAGAGAACGGTTGTATTATCAACATTGTTGATATTCATGCCGAACGCCCGCTTAAAAATCATTCGATTTATAACATTTCAAAAGCAGGTCTTGCAATGATGACAAAAACCTTGGCTAAAGAATTAGCACCCAATGTTCGTGTTTGTGGCGTTTCACCAGGTTCAATCTTTTGGCCAGAAAATAAAGCTGAATTAAACACCGAACAAAAAAATAAAATGCTAGAAAAAATTGCACTCAAAAAACAAGGCAAGGCAAGTGATATCGCCGATACGGTTTTATTCTTAGCTAAATCTAATTACATTACCGGGCAAATTATTAATGTGGATGGTGGTCGGACATTAAGTCAGTAAGCCCTCAATAAAATATTTTTGTGATATAATCGCACGGCTTGATGCTTAAAGTGCATCGGCTAAAAGAATTTTTCAAACGTTTTTGTGCATAAAAAAACTCCACAAAAACCGCATTAATATTTTGGGCTTTTTTTTGCCACATATAGAGTAAATTAAACGGCTTATTATCTTCTTTAGATGATAAACAAAAAAAGGGGTAACGCCCTTTAGTAAATAGGATTTTAGATCATTTATGATACAAATAAATCACATTTTAATATCCATTCAGCACGCAAGTGTCGAACCTCTATGTACGGAAAAAAGTCTACTAACAATAGGACTTAACCATGAATCACATTCTCATCAATGCAACTCACAAAGAGGAGATCCGAGTTGCCATTGTCAAAAACAAAAAACTCACTGATCTCAATATAGAAACCAGCCTTAATCAAAAGAATAAAGGCAATATTTACAAAGGAAAGATCTCCAGAGTCGAGCAATCTTTAGAAGCTGCTTTTGTCGATTACGGCAAAGAACGACAAGGCTTTTTACCTTTCAAAGAAGTTGCTGAAAGCCTATACAACGGTGCCAAAGCGAAAGGCGACAAACTCACTATTTCTGATGTTCTTAAAGAAGGTCAAGAGATTATTGTCCAGGTTGAAAAAGAAGAGCGTGGCAATAAAGGTGCAGCCTTAAGTACCTACATTAATCTGGCTGGTGCGTACATGATTGTAACGCCAAACAATTCTAAAAGCCATGGTATTTCAAGACAAATCACAACTACAGAGAGGCAATCTTTAAAAGAGATTATTAAAAAAATAGTACTGCCTGATAATTCAGGTTTGATTATTCGTACTGCCGGTTCAGGAAAAAGTCTTGAAGAACTTCAATGGGAAGTAGATTATCTATCTGACCTGTGGAAATCAATCAATACTGTCTCAGAAAAAAGATCGGCACCTTTTTTAATTTATCAAGAAAGTGACATTGTTATTCGTACTCTGCGCGACTACCTTAGGGCTGACACGGACAGCGTCATCATTGACGATTTAGAAACGTTCCAAAATGCCAAAGAATTCGTTAGTTTTGTGTTGCCTCATTATTTAGACCGCATCAAATTTTTTGATGTTTCTGAACATTCTTTATTCAATCACATGGGTGTTGAAGCTCAAGTTAAAAGCGTGTTTAATCGTGAAGTCTCACTGCGCACTGGTGCAACCATTGTTTTTGACACAACGGAAGCACTAACAGCAATCGACATCAACTCTGCCCGTGCTACTAAAGGCTCTGATATCGAAGAAACGGCCTATCACACTAACTTAGAAGCCGCCAAAGAAATCGCCATTCAATTACAACTTCGAGACATTGGTGGTCTAGTGGTTATTGATTTTATTGACATGTCGTCTGAAGAACACAGAAAGTCTGTTGAAAAGGCCATGGAAAAATCCACGAACTCTGATCGTGCACGCATTCAAATTGGCAGCATTTCTCAGTTTGGCCTACTTGAAATGTCACGACAACGCTTAATGAGCTCAGTAACTGAATCGGTCGAAAAATCATGTTCTCAGTGTGATGGTCGTGGCACAACACCAACCGTTCCTACGTTATCACTAACCATCCTTAGACAGCTGGAAGACGGTTGCAATGCATCCAAACAAACAGAGCGTTTAACCATTCAATCCAGTGTTGATGTGATTACTTACCTGCTGAATGAAAAACGTCAAGACATTGCCAGATTAGAAAATAAGCACGAGATAAAAATTACGCTATTGCCTAACCCTTACATGCAGTTCCCTAACTTCACCATCAATAAACAAAAAGGTGATAAAAAATCTCAACACAGGAGCTATCAAGGCATATCAAAGCCACAATACAACATCGCTGAAAATGGTTTAACCAGTAAAGCTGAGGAGCCAGCCATTAATGTTAATAGACCAAGCTCTCGTATACCTAAAAAAGAAATGTCTTTATTTGAAAAAATAAAATCTGCATTGTTTGGAACGAAGAAGGCCAAACCAAATAAGCAAAGAACAAATCAGAATAACCGCAACAAGAATCGCAACAAGAATCGCAATAGGAATCGCAATAGAAGTCAGAATAAAGGACAAAATAAAAACCAAAAGCCTCAACAAAGCTCAACGGCTAAACAAAAACCAAAGACAAGTAGTAGCACCAATAAAAAAGACTAGCATGGACAAATACGGTGTTTTTGGTAATCCAATAAAGCACAGCCTATCACCTACTATTCATACCCAGTTTGCCAAGCAAACTGGAATTAACATCAGTTATGACAAAATACTAGCGCCGATTAATGAATTTTCCTCAAGTGCACGCCAATTCATTAATCAAGGTGCCAAAGGCTTTAATGTTACCGTACCTTTTAAATTAGACGCTTTTAAACTAGCCACTAAGCTAACAACAAACGCCCAAACTGCAGGTGCGGTAAACACCATTAAGGTCGATGGTCAAACCTTAATAGGAGAAAATACTGATGGCATTGGGCTCGTTAACGATTTAGTCAAAAACCTTAATATTAATCTTAAAGATAAAGTCATATTAATACTCGGTGCTGGTGGTGCAACACGTGGCATCCTACTGCCTCTACTCAAGCAACAGCCTAAACGCATTATGATTGCTAATCGAACAACATCTAAAGCAATTAACCTGGCCAAAGATTTTTCCAGCCATGGCAAGACTTGTGGCTTTGGCTTAGAAAAAGTTAAACACGAGCCAGTGGACATTATTATTAATGCTACCAGTGCCTCGCTTGATGGGAATGCCAGACATTGCTAATGGTGTAGCAAACGGTTCGATTTGTTATGATTTAATGTACGGCACGCAAACGCCGTTTATGAACTGGGCACAAAAAAACAACGCTAAAATGGTTGTGGATGGCTTAGGTATGCTGGTTGAACAGGCAGCAGCAGCCTTTGAATTTTGGACCGGAAAACAACCAGGCACTCAAAAAGTGATTGCGAATTTAAGGAGCTAAACGGCTAATCAGCCACTTATCTTTTTCTTTTTTA
>JGI26254J51713_1001204_pt1 | contig 9607 bp, 5 predicted proteins | sample SaaInlV_120m_DNA_3_FD_51713 | JGI IMG/M metagenome (IMG submission 51713)
AATAAAAGTAAGAGAGAACGAACCATTTGATATTGCACTTCGTCGTTTTAGACGTCTATGTGACAGAGCAGGCGTTATAACAGATGTAAGAAAAAAAGAATTTTTCGAAAAGCCTACATGGGTCAACAAGCGTAAAAAAGCCGCTGCAGTTAAAAGAACCCACAAGGAAATGTCAAAAAACAGAATTCATCGTAAACGCATGTACTAAACCTTGCTTTTAGTACTCAAGCAAACGAAACAATATGTCTAAGCTCAAACAACTCATTACTGATGACATGAAGTTGGCTATGAAGGCCCAAGACAAACCTGCCCTCAAAGCGATTCGTATGATCCTCGGGGCAATCAAACAAAAAGAGATAGATGAACGTATTGATTTAGATGACAATCAAGTCATGGCTGTGATTCAAAAAATGGTTAAGCAGCGCAAAGACTCTATCTCTCAATTCTCAGACGCAGGCCGAACCGACCTAGTTGAGGTTGAAGAGGCAGAGTTGTTAATTATTAATAATTACATGCCTAAGCAGCTTGGTGAAGATGAGNTCNAAGCAGCTGTCGTTAAGGCGATTTCTGATACAGGAGCGGACTCTATGAAAGATATGGGAAAACTCATGGGTATTCTAAAAAGTCAGCTGGATGGTAAAGCTGATATGGGTCAAGTCTCACAGCTCATTAAATCGAAACTCTCNTAATTAGGCATATCGACTAGTAACTACTTCCTCCATGACGACAAAAGTGGAGCTATTTTGAACATGTGGTAGTGCCGAAATTTTTTCCCCTAGAACTTTTCTATAGCTCTCCATATTTTCAGTTCTCACCTTCAATAAATAATCAAAATTTGAAGCAATCATATGGCACTGCTCAACCTCAGGAACTTCTTTAATGGCTTTATTGAAAGCATTGAGAGCTTTTGTTTTTGTATCGTTGAGCTTTATCTGAACAAAGGCAATGTGATTATTTTCGATTAAATCATGATTAATGATTGCTTGATACCCCTTAATATATCCTGCAGCCTCTAGCTTTTGAACNCGCTTCAAGCAGGGCGTTTTAGACAACCCAATCTGATCAGATAGATCGGTGATAGTCATTCGTCCGTCGCTCTGCAAAAGCTCAAGTATTCTATGATCAAAGTTATCGATAGTAGTCATAATTCCTATTATTTATAATATATTAGTTATTAAGTTAATTATATTATAAAAATAATATAACAAAAAACTTTTAATATTGAATTTAATAGTCATTATCACTATCACTTATAAAATAAAATATTAATATGTAAAGCAATTTTTTTGGTTATGGAAAGTCAAGCACACCTCAAATTTAAAGTTGATTACTCTTCCGTAAGATGCAATGTGAGAGATGCAAGGGTCATGAGTGAGGTCGATGCAATAAAGCATCTCCAATTATTTGAACTTACTAGCTCAGATCAACGGATTGACTTTCAAACAAACACTTCTATCTTAATTCAACAACTGAGATCCTCTAGTCAGCCTGATCTGCTGTCATTGTTCGTCTCTGAATACAATCTGACGAGTGATGAAGGTCTCTCTCTCATGACCCTAGTGGAAGCATTTTTAAGGGTTCCTGATAATAAGACTAGGGATAAATTATTTATTGATAAAGTTGCAAAGAAGGGGTGGTCTCAGCATATCGGTACCAGCAAATCTTCTATGGTTAACATTGCAACNCTAGCGCTTAATATCGCTGACAAAATGATTGCGCATGGAAGTAACAAAGAAATAAAGAGCAGAATTAAAAAAGCTTTAGAGATTCTCTCTAGGCCAGGGATACGTTTTAGTGCTAACAACGTCATGCAATTTTTTGCTAAACAGTTTGTTTTTGCAGAATCCATTAACAGTGCTATTAAGAGTCGCGATGTAAAAAATGGTCTCTATTCGTTTGATATGCTTGGTGAGGCCGCTTGGACTATGAAGGATGCTGATAAGTATTTTCAAGCCTATAAACATGCATTGATTGAAATTGGTAAACGCAACAAATCTAAAACAGTCGCTGGGGCAAATGGCATTTCAGTGAAACTCTCTGCACTCCACCCAAAGTATGACTTTATGCATCGAGAGAGAGTGATGTCAGAATTATTACCTAGGGTCCTTGAGTTAGTTCAAATTGCTCAAAAATATAACATAGGAATCAACATTGATGCTGAAGAGGCTGATCGTCTAGACATATCGTTAGATGTTATTGACAAAGTGATGAACACAATTAGGAATTCTTCTTGGGAGGGCTTCGGCGTTGTTGTTCAGGCATACCAAAAGCGAGCGTCCTTTGTGATAGATTGGCTGTATCGCAATTGTAAAAAGAACAATTTGAAAATAATGGTGAGGCTAGTTAAAGGGGCCTACTGGGATAGCGAAATTAAGAAGTCTCAAATTCTTGGGGATGTTGATTTTCCGGTCTTTACCAAAAAAATAAATACTGATTATTCTTTTTTAGTCTGCTCTCAAAAACTATTAGCGATGAGGGGCAACATTTTCCCTCAATTTGCCAGTCACAATGCCCACTCACTCGTCAGTGTCTGCGAAATGGCAGGCGATAACGAAGGCTATGAAGTTCAGAGGCTTCACGGAATGGGNGAGTCTTTGCACCATGTCATTTCAAATAAATACAGGGTTCACTCAAGGGTCTACGCCCCAATCGGAAGCCATAAAGAGTTGTTAGCATATTTAATGAGGCGCTTACTGGAAAACGGCGCAAACAGTTCTTTTATCAATCATTTGTTTGATGAAAGTATCAGTCCTGAAAGTTTAGCAAGTGATATCTTTACAATGGTAGAGCAGGATTCAGAAAGGTCTCATTCCAAGATTCAACTACCAAAGGACATCTTTAAAAATAATCGTCACAATTCACGCAGCGTCATTCTGACTGAACAGGATGCTATCGATCAACTCTATGAAAATCAAAGCTCATGGCTTAGTAATAAGTGGGAAGCAAAATCAATCATTGCTGGAATCAATGTCGAGGGTGAGCTGGATCAAGAGGTCACCAATCCAGCTGAAAAGAATGACATCGTTGGACATGTTCTTTATGCCAATGAGTCTCAATTAGAGAAAACCCTTGTATCTGCAAAAATTGCATTCGACTCCAATGTGATCGAACACGAAATGATTCTTCAAGGTCTAGAGAAGGCGGCAGACCTTTATGAGAAAAATCAATACGAGTTAATGACTCTAGCAATGCGAGAGGCTGGGAAAACCTACCAGGATGCAACGGATGAAGTGCGAGAAGCAGTTGATTTCTTGAGGTATTATGCAAATTTATCAAGAATAGTGATGCCTGGCCAAAGAAAAGCTAAGGGGGTTTTTGTTTGCATCAGTCCATGGAACTTCCCGTTGGCAATTTTTACTGGTCAAATAGCTGCGGCTCTTGCCGCAGGAAATTCCGTCATTGCTAAGCCAGCAGAGAGCACTTCACTTATCGCCTATAGGGCTAGTGAGTTATTAATCGAGGCCGGCATTCCTATCGGACTATTTCAGTTGTGTTTGGGTAAGGGGTCTCAGATAGGTTCTTATCTATCGAGCAGCGCTCTAGTTGCTGGGGTTGCTTTCACTGGTTCAACAGCCGTAGCTAAAAAAATAAAACAAAGTTTAATGGACTGTGGAAACTCAGAAGCAAGAGTTATTGCTGAAACTGGAGGTTTAAATGCCATGGTGGTTGACTCTACTGCATTATGCGAACAAGTCACAAGGGACGTTATTGATGGTGCATTTAAGAGCGCTGGTCAACGCTGCTCAGCACTGAGAATACTATTGCTTCAGGATGATTGTTATGATGAAGCTATCAGTATGATTAGGGGGGCGATGAGAGAGCTAAGTTTGGGAAATCCAAAACACCTTGATGTTGACTGCGGTCCGGTCATCAATTCAGCTGCTCAAATTAAACTGCAACAGTATATCGAGAAAGCAAGACAAAAAGATCAAGTCATTGAAGAGCTCGATTTTGTACCAAAAAATGGCCACTTTGTTTCACCTATCTTGATCCAACTGAATTCAATTGAGGACATTAATGAGGAGTTTTTTGGCCCAATCCTGCATGTAGTTTCATATAAGAATGGTGGCCTGGAGAAAACCATTGACCGACTCAATTCAAAGGGATTTGGGCTAACTTTTGGAATTCATTCAAGAATTGATAAGAAGGTCAGGGAGGTTTCATCGAGAGTGAATGCTGGCAATATATATATCAATCGGAATCAAATTGGGGCTGTGGTTGGATCACAACCTTTTGGGGGTGAAGGTTTATCAGGAACAGGTCCTAAAGCAGGCGGCCCAAACTCACTTAATGGCTATAGCCAAAATATACTTTGTAGTAAAAAATCTAGTCATAAAATGACATTCACTAGTGATCTCTTTGAGGCTCAAAATCTTCTCAATCCGACTCTTCAGTTGAACGAAGACTTGCTGTCACTTATGAAGAGCGAGTTCCCACGTATAGAAGATGAATTCTTTAAGTTTTTATACCAAGAAGCATCTAAATATAACCATGAAACTTCATTACCAGGGCCTACTGGAGAGTCAAATTACCTCAAATACAAACCAAAAGGTACAGTTCTGTGTCTTGGACCAGCCTCTATTGACGTATTGAAGCAAACCCTACTATCGCTTGTTTTGGGCAACAGCGTCATTTGCCAAATAACTAATGATGAATACAAATCTTTAGGCGCTATCGGCTATAGCAAGAACAATGTGCATAAACTTAATCATGAGCCGAGTTCGAATCTGTTGGAAAGTGACTCATACAATGCGGCTCTCTATTTTTCTGATACAAGTTCAGTTCAGGAGTTAATTCTTAACTCCCATGAAGNGCTGATTGATGTTGTTGATTCTCTCTATGAGTCTTGGCAGTTAGTTAAAGAGCAGGTGGTCACAGAAGACACTACTGCTTCAGGCGGGAATGCAAATCTTCTAGCGCTTTAATTCTCGTTGACTCTAAATGATGTAGGTGTGAATTGAGTTTGGCTAGTAAACCATCTAACAAAGGATGAAGGCTCTGAATAACCTAAGTGGTATGAGATTGCTTTGACAGAGAAGCCATCTTTGATCATATGCTCTGCCTTTTTTAGCTTAAATTTATTAAAAATTTCTCTAAAAGTTTTATTTTCTTTTGACAATTGATTGCGAAGCGAATTCGTGCTTAACCCGAGATGGTTTGATATTTCTTGAATGTTGATTAAGTTGAAATGATTTTCATAGTTATTCATTAGCCTCTCAATCTTCTCAGTTAGACTGATATTTAAAGTCATTTTCTGTGATTTGGCTTCCAGAATAGTGCTCAGATACTTTACGAGATTAGGGTTAGCAATACTATTCTTTTTTAAGTAATTTTTTTTACTAATTAAGAGGGATGTTTCTTCACAAGAGGTATTAATCGGGCAATTAAATACAGATTTTTCGTTTAGACCTTTTGTATGAGTAACTGTTTTTGTATTGATTTGTTTGATTTGAAATCGTTTTGATCTTATAAATGATGCGAGAATAGATAGTCCAAGGTTTTCATAAATTGATGGGTGTTTAATATTTGGGTTGGCAACAGATTGAATTTTAATTAGGTTTTTTTCTTCACTGATTAGAAAGTTAATGTCCTCTAATTCAGTATGAATAAAAGATTGCAGCATCTTTAAACCTTCTTCGAGATTTTTTGAGTATACAAATACTAAACCAAATGCTTCTCCATAGTTCGGTCTTATTTGAGCCATCCGACCAAAATTGATTGATATTAATTCATCCTTAAAAGCTGACTGAGCATCAATGATGAAGTCGAGGAGTATTTTTACTGGTATTGAGACATTCTGATTGGACAATAAATTGTTTTCTATCCCAACCCTTTGAAAAATGGCTTTAACCTCAAAGGGATATATTTGATGCAATCTTTGTATACATCTCCAGACGCCGCTATAAGTGTTCATTATTTAAGATAATACATTAAGTTTTAAAAAAATATGCTTCAAATATAATAAAGTGTTAATATTCTATAATAATATGTTAACTTTAATTCGATATTTATATCTATACTAATAATCTCACTGACTGCCGGAATGGCACGGTCAGTTCATCAACACTGACAAGGAAGTTTTATGCTTGAAACAATATTTGAATACTCATTACTCTCTTTTCTTTTATCCATAGTATTAATTCTGTTGGTTCTTGTTAAAACAAATATTAAGATGTGGCAATTATGGCTATTGGCAGTTGGTTTAACCTACCCAGGTGCTGTCATTGCTAATCACCTTGGAGCGCAATTTTTACTCCTGATTCTTTTTGCTGTTGGCATACTTATAGTGCCAAGTATTAGGGTGATGTTATTTACAAAACCTATTTATAAAGTAATGCGTAAATCCCTGCCACCGATTGGAGTCACAGAGAGTATCGCTCTTGAGGCCGGCAGCGTCTGGTGGGATGCAGAGCTTTTTCAGGGCAACCCGAATTGGAAAGAATTAACTGAACTAGAGGCTACGCAGTTGAATGATGAGGAGCAAAGCTTTGTCGACAATGAGGTAGAANCACTATGCGCAATGATTGACTCTCATGAAATTCAATCCACTCATGATTTACCAAAAGAAGTCTGGAAATATATCTTTAATAAAGGGTTTTTAGGCCTAATTATTCCAAAAGAGTTTAATGGGAAAGGTTTCTCTCATTTTGCACATGCAATTATTGTTGGAAAGCTCTCTTCTGCATCACAATTTTTAGGGATTACAGTAATGGTTCCAAATTCTCTTGGGCCTGGAGAGTTACTTTTAAAATATGGTAGTGATGAACAAAAACAACATTATTTGCCTCGTCTTGCAAAAGGCAAGGAAATACCATGTTTTGGATTAACTTCAACGGTGGCTGGCTCAGATGCCGGATCTTTGATTGATAATGGAATCGTATGCCATGGCCAGTTTGAAGGAAAAAAAGTTTTAGGTCTAAGATTGAATTGGGAGAAGCGTTATATTACCCTTGCTCCAATTGCTACAGTTATTGGGCTGGCTTTCAAGGCGTATGATCCCGATAATTTACTTCCAAAGGATCACCCTCTTTATAAAAAAAATGATTTAGGAATTACCTGCGCATTAATACCACGAAATACTGAAGGCCTTAGTATAGGAACCCGACATAAGCCAATAGGAGAGCCGTTTCAAAATGGACCCATCTTTGGAAAGGATGTTTTCATCCCGATGGATTGGGTCATTGGTGGAGATAAGATGATTGGCCACGGCTGGAGAATGCTTATGGAATGTCTCAGCGTTGGAAGGGGAATTTCGCTGCCAGTAACAGGGGCATCTGCCACGCAAGCAATGCTTTTAACAACAAGTACTTACTCACAAACACGAGAACAATTCGGAATACCCATTGCAAAAATGGAGGGTATACAGGAGAAGCTTTCAAATCTTGCTACCAATGCATTTAGGGCCACTGCAAATATAAACCTTTCGACATGGGCTCTTGATGCAGGGCACAGGCCCTCAATTATTTCCGCGATTGTAAAGTATAGAAACACACAGCTCCTTCAAAGCTCTTCAATAGACGCGATGGACGTTCATGGTGGTAGAGCGGTCATGGAAGGGAAGAGAAATTATGTATCAAACGTCTATTCAGGTGCACCGGTTGCCATCACAGTTGAGGGGGCCAATATCTTAACAAGAAGCTTGATGATTTTTGGCCAAGGTCTAATTAGATGCCATAAAACAATGCTTGATGAGCTCAGAGCTCTTCATGATGAAAGCAAAGACTCAATCAACAAGTTTGACAAGGCCTTAGTGATTCATGTTGGCAGTTTTATTAATAATATTGCCAGAGCGATTTTGTTTTCTTGGACGCGTGGTCATCTAGCTAAGCCTTATGGAGACCAAACCACCAAAGTCTATTATCGAAATCTTTCCGTATTGTCAGCAAAGTTTGCTTGTTTGACTGATATCGCTTCATTGCTGTTAGGTGGCTCGCTCAAGAGAAAAGAAATGATATCGGGAAGGTTTGCAGATTCGATTTCAGCGATGTACGAAATTAGTTCTTGCTTAAAACTATATGAAGAGAAGTTCCTGAATGATGATAATGCAAAGAATATTCTCAAGCTTGCAGTTCTTAGGTTAATTGAAGAAGCAGATACCTCAATGCTTCAAAATATTGACAGCATGCCAATCAACAGAGTTGCCAAATGGTCATTGAGAGTTTTGTTTTTTCCATTCTCTGTTGCAGCTTCTAAAATTGATGACAAGCTCATTATCAATACTTCAAAATCTGTTCTTGATACAGAGTGGATTGAAAGCAACCTCTCAACCTGCATTTGCGCTAATTTAAAAGACAAGCCTGGCCACCCTTTTTATATACTTTTTCAAGGCTTTGAGGCTGGAAAAGAGTTAAAGGTTTTAAGAGATAAAGCAAAAAAAGCAGGCTACAAATACCAACCAAGCATTACATTGGAATTATGGCTTCAAGGGCTTGTTGATAACAAAACCTTGACGATAAAAGATAAAGAGGATTGGTTAAGATTGAACAATTTAGTTCTCGAAGCGTTAAAGGTTGATGACTATGAGAATTTTGATAAATAAAGATTTAGGATAACTATGAAAGTATATTTTGATAAAGCCTTTACTAAGATTGCTGTACTAGGCTCCGGAACAATGGGCGGACAAATTGCCGCACACTTTGCCAATTTAGGTTTTGACACTTTGATGTTTGATACAAGCGAGGAAGCTCTATCGAAGTCATTAGCAATGATGAAGAAATTAAAACCAACACCGTTTGCTAGCCCTTCAGTATCAGCATCAATTAAAACTGCAACTTATGATAATTTGGATGCATTATCAAGTTGCGACTTCATCATAGAATCTATTGTAGAAAATCTTGATATCAAAAAACAGCTCTTTAAGAAAATCTCTCCCCATGTAAATGACAATGCTGTTTTGGTGACAAATACCTCAGGATTGTCGATACAACAAATAGCAGAGACTTCTCCTGAAAGTTTAAGAAGTCGAATTTTTGGTGTTCATTTCTTTAATCCTCCCAGATATATGCCACTGGTTGAATTGATTAGAACCTCATACAGTGATGAGAGTCTTTTAAATAAAGCTGAGGGCTTTATTACTTCTGCTCTTGGTAAAGAGGTTGTGTATGCAAAGGATAGCCCTGCTTTTGTTGCCAATAGGATTGGCGTTTTCTCATTTATGGCAGTCTTGAAGCATGCTGAAAACTTTAACCTTCCAGCTGATACCGTTGACGCGTTAACCGGAAAGAGGATTGGAAGGCCTGTAAGTGCGACATTTAGAACCTTAGATGTTGTCGGCCTTGATGTGATGGCCAATGTTGTAAAAAATATTTATGAAAATGCTAAAGATGATCCGTGGATTGAGTTATTTAAAATTCCAGATTGGATTGAATCTTTGATTGAAAAAGGTTCGTTAGGAAGTAAAACGAGAAAGGGTATCTATGAAAAAATTGGAAAGGATATACGTGTCTTCGATCCTAATGATGGAGAGTACAGACTTTCTGATAANACGATTAGTTCCAAAGTAAAGNAAATTTTAAAAGATTGTGGAAGTATAGAAAATGCACTCTTGGAACTTTCTAAATCTGATGATCCGCAAGCACAGTTTTTGTGGTCGGTTCATCGTGATGTT
>JGI26254J51713_1001206_pt1 | contig 9603 bp, 7 predicted proteins | sample SaaInlV_120m_DNA_3_FD_51713 | JGI IMG/M metagenome (IMG submission 51713)
AGACTAATTGATCGCCCTATTCGTCCACTATTTCCAAATGGCTATATGAATGAAGTACAGGTAATGATCCAAGTAATCTCTGCTAACAAAAATGTTGATCCGGATGTTCTAGCTATGCTTGGAACTTCAGCTGCACTGGCAATTTCTGGTGTTCCTTTTAAAGGCCCAATTGGTGCTGCGCGTGTTGGCTTTAAAGATGGAAGCTATATGGTTAATCCAACCTATTCAGAATTAGAAACATCTGAGTTAGATATGGTTGTGGCAGGAACTAAGGATGCAGTATTAATGGTTGAGTCAGAAGCAAGTGAACTCTCAGAAGAAGTTATGCTTGGAGGTGTCATGTATGCTCATGAGCAATTTCAAGTAGTAATTGATAACGTTGCTGAATTTGCCAAAGAAGTTGGTATTGCTCCTCGCGAATGGGTTGCTCCAGCAGACAATGAGACCCTATTGACATCAATCAAATCTAAATTTGAAAGTCAAATTGCTGAAGCTTATCAAACTGTTGATAAGATGGAGCGTTATGAAAAAATGGGTGAAGTTAAAGATGCTGCATTAGAAGAGTTTGTGAGTGAAGATGACTCAATAAGCCAAGATGAAGTTAAAAATTATATTAAAAAAATTGAAAAATCAACTGTTAGAGAGAGAATTTTAGCTGGCGAACCAAGAATTGATGGCAGAGATAACTCAACTGTTAGAGAGCTTGCAATCGAAACTGGGGTTCTTGAAAATACGCACGGCTCTGCTCTTTTCACAAGAGGTGAAACTCAGGCTTTAGTTGTTACTACTCTGGGGTCTAAGAGAGACGCGCAGTTAATTGAAAAACTGGAATCGAATGACCGAATTGAAGATCATTTCATGCTTCATTACAACTTCCCTCCTTACTGTGTTGGTGAGACGGGCAGAGTTATGGGCGTTAAGAGACGTGAAGTTGGTCACGGAAGGCTTGCGCGCAGAGGCATCTCAGCGTGTCTTCCAAATTTAGAGGAATTTCCATACACTATCAGAGTTGTTTCTGAAATTACAGAGTCAAATGGATCTAGCTCTATGGCAAGTGTTTGTGGTTCGTCACTATCTCTGATGGATGCAGGTGTCCCACTAAAGGCACCAGTTGCAGGTATTGCAATGGGCTTAGTAAAAGATGATGAACGCTTTACAGTTCTAACAGACATCTTAGGTGACGAGGATCACCTGGGTGACATGGACTTTAAGGTTGCAGGAACCACAAAAGGTATTAATGCCCTTCAAATGGATATTAAGATAGATGGTATCACTGAAGACATTATGTCTATTGCACTTAAGCAAGCCAAAGATGCAAGACTAAATATTCTGGGTCAAATGAATGAAGTTATTTCAGAGCCTAATTCGGCTTCCAAGAATGCCCCTAAAACTAAAGTTATCAAAATACCGACTGATAAGATCAGAGATGTTATTGGAAAAGGTGGTGAGACTATTAGAGGAATTGTTGCTCAATCTGGAGCTAGTGTAGATGTTGACGATGATGGAAATGTTAATGTTTTTGCTAATGACTCTGAAAGCTTTGAAAAAGCAGTTCAAATGGTCAAGGACGTAACTGCTGTTCCTGAAGTGAATAAAGTTTACATGGGCAAGGTTGCCAAAATAGTTGAGTTTGGAGCTTTTATTACAATCATGCCTAATCAAGATGGCCTCTTACATGTTTCTGAAATTGCTCATGAGAGAGTTGAGAAAGTTGAAGACTATCTTAAAGAAGGTGAAGAAATTGAAGTTAAGGTTCTTGGGATAGACCGAGGACGAATCAAACTTTCGAGAAAAGTTCTAATAGAGAAGTAAAAATGAAAGCCACCGCAAGGTGGCTTTTTTATGGAGGATAGAATTATGTCAGATGAAAAACTAGTATCACTTGAAGAAAAGATTGCCTATCTGCAGAATATGATTGATGATCTAAATATGGTAGTATTTCGTCAAGGTGAGAAGATTGAGCAACTCAACTCCAAACTTAAAGAAACCAATGAAAAGTTGTTGAGTAACTCTGACTCAGCCTCTAATGACAGTCAAATCAATGATGATAAGCCGCCCCACTACTAATTACCAGAATTAACACGCCTCATCATTACTAAAAGGGCTACTCCATTAAGACCCCAAACAACACTTAATAAATACATATTGAACGTAAGGCTTAAGAATTCTGCCAAATAGCCAACCAAAGCAGGTCCAAAAATAAAACCAGCAAAGCCAAGGGTTATCAAATTAGCAACAGTTAGACCAATCGGTTCATCTGTGATACGAATTGCCAATCGAAATATAATGGCTATAAAATTAGCTGTTCCAAAACCAAAGAGCAGCATTCCAAAAACGATAATATAGAAATTAGAAGTTAATATTGAAAAAAATAATATCACACCTGCAGCAATACTAAGGTAACCACCAACAAGCTTTTCACTACCCTTATTAATCATTTTTGAAGCAATTAACCTGGCGCTTATCTCGCCAATATTAAATGCAAAAATTACTGCACCCCCAAGGTATAAAGGAATCAATAAATCCTTTGTTAGCCAGAGGGCAGACCAATCCAAAATAATCCCCATTGTGGCNTAATTAAGCATCATTAAAATGCCAAAAATCAATATTGCTTTTTTAGGTAATTTAAATTTTGGTGTTTTCTCAAGAGTTTCAAATGATTTATTAAGTCCAAATTTATATATCAAAACTGCCCCAATTACTAATAAGGTGCCTGTTACTGAAAATATTAATATTGGATTATCTATATACCTAATAGTAAAAAATGCACTAAAAGCGCCCATTAGGGAGCCAAAACTAAAAGCTGCATGATAAAGTGGCGTTAGAATCCTGGATGTCTTGCTTTCAATCATTGAGATCTGAGATTGAGATGATGGACTAAATAGCCCAACAAAAAAACCAAAGGGCATAAACGAAATTAAAAACCAATAATAGTTTGGAGAAAGTATCAGAAGTAGAGGGCAATAGGCAATCCCCAAAAGACCAATAACAATTGAGTTTTTAGTGCCTATTTTTGGAACAATGAGGCGCCCTGAGATTTGGTTACCGATTAAATTTAAAATTCCAAAAGCAAACAATCCCATTCCAATCTCAGCTTCTGTAATTTGAAGTCTTTCGGCATTCCAAGGAATGTATACAAAATATATTCCAATTTGAAAAAGCACAAGAAAAGCACCAAGAAAAGTTGCATAAACGCCGTTATCATAGGCTTTGCTTTGTTCTGATGAGATTGCCTGATCCATGTTGATTAATTTTTGATCGTTAATGCGTCGTAATCAATTAACAATCCCTTCCAACTGTTTTCAATAAAACTTCTAATATTTAAATGGGATTTTGTATCCTCAGGAGACTCTAATACTGATTTATAGTGCTCTCCAAAGCATTTAAGTGTTTCCTGTTTAGAGAGTGAATGCATACGACCAAAACAAAATACTTTAGCAGAGCCTTGGTTTTCGTTGATTGAATTTAAGATATTGCCATTCTCAAATGCAATATTTGAGAACCAATATTCATTATCTATTAATTCAATAAAATCAGAAAAGCTTATTTCTGATTCTGATCGAATTATTTTAAGGCACTGTGCTGTATTCATTAACTCTTAAGAATGCATTGGATTTGACTTATCTTTATCAATATTGAGCTTCTTGATTGCTGTTTTTATTGTCTTGGGCTCTAGTAATCCATCATCTACAAGTGCCTTAAGCGTTACAAAAACAATATAATTAGCGTTGACCTCGAAGAAATATCTAAGCTCTTTTCTTGAATCAGATCTTCCAAATCCATCTGTACCCAAGACCTCATAACGCGAGGGGATATATTTTCTGATTTGTTCTGCATAGTTTCGCATGTAATCAGTAGCAGCAATTATTGGACCTTTTGACTTACTGAAGCACTTCGTGATGTAAGGAACTTGATTCGTTTTACTGGTGTTATAAAGGTTATCTCTGTCTACGCGTTGAGCCTCTCTTGTGACCTCATTAAAACTTGTTACACTCCAAACATGAGACATAACCCCCCAATCTTTTTCAAGAATATCAGCAGCTTTTTCAACTTCTCTAAGAATCGCACCACTCCCTAATAGCTGAACCTCAATTTTAGAATTGCCAACAGTTTTTAATGGGTAAATTCCTTTAATAATTCCCTCTTCGACCCCTTTAGGCATCTCTGGATGCGGGTAGTTCTCATTCATCAAAGTAACATAATAGAAAATGTTTTCCATCTTTTCATACATGCGGTGCATTCCATCCCTAAGAATGACAGCAAGTTCGTATGCATAGGTTGGATCATATGAAACACAGTTAGGTATTGTATTGGCAACGATCAAAGAATCTCCATCTTGATGTTGAAGACCCTCACCAGCCAGTGTTGTTCTGCCCGCTGTTCCACCCATCAAGAAGCCCTTTGATTGCATATCTCCAGCAGCCCAAGCGAGATCACCCACTCTTTGAAAGCCAAACTTAGAGTAATAAATATAGAACGGAATCATTGTTACATTGTGAGATGCATAGGCTGTAGCAGCCGCAATCCAATCAGAAATTGCTCCAGCTTCATTAATCCCCTCTTGCAATACTTGACCTTTGATATCTTCCTTGTACCACATCACTTTATCGGAATCTTCAGGCTCATAAAGTTGGCCTGATGATGAGTAGATGCCCATTTGTCTAAATAATCCCTCCATCCCAAATGTTCTTGCCTCATCAGGAACAATAGGAACAACCCTTGGACCAATCTCCTTATCCCTAATGAGAAGAGATAAAAAACGAACAAATGCCATAGTGCTTGACATCTCTTTTCCTTCAGTAGATTTTAGAAGGGGCTTAAATGTAATTAAATCAGGGATATTGAAAGACTCAAGTTCAAAGCTTCTTGTTGGTAAATAACCGCCCAATGCTTCTCTTCTTGATCTTAAGTACGTTAACTCCTCACTATCTTCAGCAGGCTTATAAAAGTTGAGCTCTTCAGCATCTTTCTGAGTGACAGGTATATCAAAACGCTCAGCAACACGGACCAGTGCATCTACACCTAATTTCTTTTGACTATGAGTGGTATTTTTTCCTTCACCAGCTTCACCCATACCATAGCCTTTAACAGTCTTTGCCAAAATTACAGTAGGCTGGCCTTTGTGCTCTTTAGCAGCTTTATAGGCCTGGTAAACCTTGTTTGGATCGTGGCCACCTCGAGTTAAAGCAAATATTTCATCATCTGACATGTGCTCTACCANTTGAAGAGTTTCTGGATACTTCCCAAAAAAATGTTTACGAACATAAGCCCCATCTTTTGCCTTNTAGGCTTGGTATTCTCCATCAACGACCTCTTCCATTCTTTGTTTAAGGAGGCCAGAAGTATCATTTGCAAGTANCTTATCCCATCCCCTNCCCCAGATCACTTTTATAACATTCCAGCCAGCGCCTCGGAACATCCCTTCAAGCTCTTGAATAATCTTACCGTTTCCTCTCACTGGNCCATCTAGTCTTTGAAGATTACAGTTAATAACAAATATGAGGTTATCGAGCTTCTCTCTTCCAGCCAATGAAATTGCGCCAAGTGATTCTGGCTCATCTGTTTCTCCATCACCAATATATGCCCAAACCGTTCTTTTATCTGTTTTTATAATATCTCTGTGCTGAAGATACTTCATAAAGCGAGCTTGATATATCGCCATAATAGGCCCTAACCCCATTGAGACAGTTGGAAATTCCCAAAAATCTGGCATGAGCCATGGATGTGGGTATGAAGATAAACCCTCCTGATTTGCCTCTTGTCTAAAGTTCAGCATTTGCTCTTCTGAAATCCTTCCTTCTAAAAAAGCCCTTGAATAAATACCTGGGGCAATATGACCTTGGAAAAAAATTAGGTCCGCACCCTGATCTAAATCATTTCCTCGATAAAAATGATTAAAGCCACCTCATAAAGAGTTGCGCTAGAGGCAAAAGAGGCAATATGCCCTCCAAGTTCTGATGAAACCTGGTTAGCCTTAACAACCATAATCATTGCATTCCATCGAATGATGGATTTGATTCTATGTTCGATCTCATGCTTAACGACTAATTCACTTTCTTTTTCGACTGGGATTGAGTTTAAGTAGGCTGTATTGACTCCATCTGGAAGATCCATCCCATCTTCATGGGCCATATCCATTAATTTTTGAAGGATGTACTTTGCTCTATCTTGACCCTCAAATCGAGCAACAGATCTAAAGGCCTCTAACCATTCAATGGTTTCTTGCGGATCAATATCCTTTTCTGACATAAACTATTTTTTTTGTAAAATTTAGGAGTTCTATTATCCCTTAAAAAAGCAATTAAACATAACTGGTAATGTTATATTTTTGAACTTTCAGAAGAGATATTAAATGTTTGATAAAATACGTCCTTCTTGTATTTATTATCATCTTTCATGAATATTCCTAGTTCAATTTTTAAAGCATACGACATTAGAGGCATTGTAGAAACTGAATTAACACCTGAAATTGTTAAATTAATTGGAAGAGCTGTTGGAAGTGAGTCAATTGAGAAAGGTGAAAGGGGGGTTGTCGTTGGAAGGGATGGGAGATTAACGGGCCCCGAACTTTCTGAAGCTCTTATTTCTGGACTCATTGAAAGTGGATGTCACGTTGTTAATATTGGAATGGTCCCCTCTCCAGTCGTCTATTTTGCGACTCACACGAAAGCTGCTACATCGGGTGTAATGATTACTGGATCGCATAATCCAGCAGAATACAACGGATTAAAAATTATGATTGCTGGAGAGACTCTATCAGCTGAAAAGATACAGTCACTTTATACAAGAATTTTAGAAAATGATTTTAAAACTGGATCAGGCACTTCAACCTCTATCAATATCGATCAAGACTATATAAACACAATCAAGTCAGACATTAATCTTGAAAAAGAACTTAATATTGTCATTGATTGCGGGAATGGTGTTGCTGGTAATATAGCACCTCAATTATTTGAAGCCCTAGGAGTAAAACTTTCAAAACTTTTTTGTTTGGTTGATGGAAGATTTCCAAATCATCACCCCGATCCCTCAAAGCCAAAAAATTTAGAAGATTTAATTCAAGAGGTTATTGAGACTAAATCTGATCTTGGCCTTGCCTTTGATGGAGATGGTGATAGGCTAGGACTGATCGACAATAAAGGTAAAATTATCTGGGCTGATCAGCAAATGATGCTCTATGCTAAAGACGTTCTTACGCGTAACAAAGGAGCAAAAATTATCTTTGATGTTAAATGTACTTCACTTTTGCCTAAAGTAATTTCAGACAATGGTGGAGAGCCTATCATGTCTAGAACTGGCCATAGCTTTATTAAGAAAAAATTAAAAGAGACTAATGCTGCACTTGCAGGAGAAATGTCAGGCCATATTTTCTTTAAGGAACGTTGGTATGGATTTGATGATGCATTGTATACTGCAGCAAGACTCTTGGAAATTGTCTCTAAAAGTAATAAGTCATGCTCTGAATTATTTGATGAGTTCCCAGTTAACTTAAGTACTCCAGAAATTAATATTAACTTTGACAAACATGGTCAACAGTTTGAAGCAATGGATTCTTTATCAAGTCATATAGATTTTCCAGGTGCAAATATTAATACCATCGATGGTGTTAGGGTGGATTATGAGGATTGCTGGGGGCTCGTTAGACCATCAAATACAACTCCTTGTTTAGTTTTACGCTTTGAAGCAAAAGATCATACTGCGCTAATTGATATACAAGAGAAATTTAAAAAATGGCTTGAATCTTGTAATATTTCAGCAGATGATTTATAGTTGAAAATTTTAAAAAAATAGGTATAAAATACAGATTTTTCCGAAGTATTAGCTAGTACAAAATTAACTCGTAAACTTGGAGCACCAATGGAAGGACATGTCAACTTTACACTATCAGATCGCTTAAGAAAATCGCCTTATTATGAGGCTACTTTAAGAGCAGGTGCTAAAACTTTTACCATATACAATCACATGATTATGCCTACCTCATATGAAGGTGCTGAGGCAGATTACTGGAATTTGATGAATAATGTCACTATGTGGGATGTGGCAGCAGAACGTCAAGTAGAAATTACTGGAACTGATGCCTTCAAATTTGTCGAATATATTACCTCAAGAGACCTTTCAAAATTACAGATTGGGCAAGGGAAATACGCGCTAATTACTGATGAAGATGGAGGAATCATTAATGATCCTATCATTTTGAGATTAGGCGAGAGTCATTTTTGGCTATCGATTGCAGACAGCGACGTACTCCTTTGGACTCGAGGGCTTGCCTGTGGACTTGGATGGGACGTTAATATTTGTGAGCCAGACGTCTCTCCCCTAGCAATTCAGGGCCCTAACCATTTACCTTTAATGATTGATTTATTTGGTGACTGGGTTAAAGATGTTAAGTACTTCTTTTTTAGAGAGTGTGAACTTGAGGGAATCCCTCTTATTGTTCAAAAGTCAGGCTGGAGCAAACAAGGAGGCTTTGAGCTCTATCTTCGAGACGGATCACAAGGTGATAAGTTATGGGACATCGTTGCTGCTGCTGGAAAGAAATATGACATTAAGCCAGGAACGCCTAACAATATCGAAAGGGTTGAGTCAGGACTGTTTTCATGGGGAAATGACATGGATATCAATAGCAACCCATTAGAACTCCCATTGGGGAATTTCTGTCAACTGGACAAAGAGGCTGAATACTTGAGCAGAGAAGCTCTTCACAAGATACGCTCTGAAGGACCAACCAAAAAACTTGTTGGACTCATTGTCAATGGTGAACCATTTGTTGGAGGTTGTGCCAGCCCATGGAAGGTAAAGAGTGACAATCAAATTTGCGGTAAAGTTTCAAGTGCAGCCTATTCACCACGATTAAAAATAAATATGGCGATGGCAACAATTAACAACAGTCATAATGAGATTGACACGGAGGTGAAAGTTGAAACACCTTGGGGAACAAGGTCAGCAAAAGTGACCTCAATCCCCTTCAATTAGGTTTAAATATCTTCTCTTATTTTCACAATAACTTTGCCTTTTGCGCGCCCTTTGGCTAAGTACTCAAGAGCCTGTACGCCTTCATCAAAATTATAAACTTTATCTATCAAAGGCTTGATTGAGCCAGATTCATATAACTTTGCCAGCTCCTCAAGCTGATCGCCATTAGGAGACATAAATAAAAATCTATACATAGCATTCATCTTTGCTGCAGCTTTAGTAACTTTTCTTGCTTGAAAAGATAAGATCATTCGAATAAACTTGTTTAAGCCAAATTGTTCAGCAGTAATACTATCAACAGTTCCTGCAATAGATACTACTCTGCCACCACTCTTAAGGACTTTAAATGAGTCAAGGGTATGATTTCCGCCCAGAGTGTCATAGACCACATCAAATACAGCGCCTTCATCAAGGTAGTTTTGCGAAGTGTAATCGATAATTTTATCAGCCCCTAAGCTTTTAACAAATGAAATATTTTTAGTACTTGTGGTTGTAGTCACTTTCGCTCCAAGATGCTTAGCGAGCTGAATAGCAAAGGTACCAATACCTCCAGATCCAGCATGAATCAATATAGTTTCGCCTTTTGAAAGTTTTGCTATATCTACAAGTGCCTGGTATGAAGTAAGTCCC